>Ga0209589_1011714_pt1 | contig 12214 bp, 7 predicted proteins | sample CowpeawhiteBW_FD_187525 | JGI IMG/M metagenome (GOLD analysis project Ga0209589, IMG submission 187525) | Root nodule microbial communities of legume samples collected from California USA - Cow pea white BW (SPAdes) (version 2) | ecosystem: Host-associated > Plants > Roots > Nodule | place: USA...
GAGGTATCTAGTTGTAATGATCAAACATTGATAATAAAGCACGTCCAACAACAAACTAATCTTTGGATTAATTTATCATCGACAAAGCAAATCCTTATAATTATCACATGTTTATCATCACAAGTGTATGTGCAATCCGGCCAAATATTAATCTTCATTTAGACCAATCAATACTCGCATGAACGTACATAAACACCAACATTTAACCTTTTTTCACGAACTATCTACTCAAGAGAGGTCACTTTGGTGGCTTCTTGATTCAATTAATTCATTTAAAATATTAAACAAAACCAAAATTTTATTATATATTTATTCCAAAACTAAATATATTTATTTTATATATTAAACAACCAAAAAAAAATATAAAATAAATAAAATTATTTATATTATAAAATATAAATCCTTATGTTCAAATGTCTTGACCCCAAAATTCAAAATTAATTAAAATAATTTACTTCAATTAGGGTTTTAAGAAACCCTAGGATTCTCAATTTGGGGTTTTTTCTCCCAAAAACAAAATTGGGATTAAGGGTTTCAGAATTAGGGATTTAGGGTTCTGAATAGAAATTAATTAAATTAACCAAAGACAAACATGAATCAAGTATAGGTGGCTATGATGATACCACATGTTAGCATAAACGCAGAATATGATCCTAATATTGATTCTAACAATCAATCATAAGTAAACACGGAAGCGTACCTGAATTGACCATAACGATAATATTAGAGCACTCCTATATGCGCAGTGATCTTCCTCTTGTAGAGCACCTTGATTTCCCTTTGGATCAGTGATCTTTCTCCTGTAGAGCACCTTTATTTCCCTTTGATTTTCTCTCTTGATGGGGATAGGGAGAAAGGATCAGGAAGAGTACGTTATAACTCTCTGTGTGCTCTCAGAAGGACCACGACCATTTATAAACTGAATTACTTAAGTTTTAGTATTTCTAATTTGGCCCCTCATCAAATTAGAAATTACTAACTGGTCTCTACACAACATTAATATTTATTTTCATGACATATGCCCTTTAGCAAAATCTTTAATTTAGTCAGATCACTTTATTATTTGGCTTTATAAATAATGGTCCAAACACATTTAATTATGTGTCATATATATGTGTAACCCAAAATTGCTAACAATTTAACCTTTGCAGCATAATTTTTTATAAAGTAATATATTATTGTGATTATACAATGAACACAAAACTAATCAACAAAATGAAATGTGATCAATTTAGATTGGACAGCAAGCATATATTTATTGTAGATGCCAAATTACATTACACGTGCTAGTCGACCACATTCAGTATCTACTATAATGATTCACTGTGCACATTATTATACATATAAACTCTTCTATTGTGCACATACAACCCTGCTGAAAACATCTTTGTTCCCTAATTAGGATGATCTATTTTCATGTAATCTCTGTTGGACTTTCCTTCAAGTTTTCGAGCAAAAAAGTCCTTAAAATACTGATCCACTCTGATGCTTTTGAACTGTGGTGGTGTTTGATCAGTTATCAGACATGGCGAAGGACAAATGACAGCATCTTCTCTAGGGCTGTAGAATGTTGCACATGAAAGTCTTTCCTTCTCAGAATTCACTGTTGCTCGATGCTCAACACTTCGATATGTTCCATTGGTAATAATCTATGCCATAGAAAAGCATGCAAATTTGAAAAATTGAAAGTAAAATCTCATTAGGATATACATAGATTACATGTAGAAAAAGAAAAACAATCATTTCAATGTCATGATTTTCTGTGATGTTCAGTTGCTATATGATAGATTATAGCCATAATTTCACTCAACGTGCAAGAAATAACCCGTCAATGTGAGCGTTAAAATTTGCCCAAAGAAAATGACCTTATTATTTCATTTTCACATGATGATTACCTAAGTGACAGAGTGATACTTTGCAAGTATTAATTGAAATTATTGTCTTTTTTAAAAAAATTCGACAATTTCACATTAATGGCCGAAATTTAATACAATATGTAAGAAAGGCATGTGTCAAAAATATATAGTAAAAATGTACTATTATGTGTAATAATTATATGTTTTAAATGCTTTTGTTAAAATTGTTATCTATATATTATTGTATTTGGTTTGATATTTGAATGTTTCTGGTTGTTTGGTTTTTATCAAGCTTCATTGTGTAAATAGAAAGAAAAACAAAAAAAAATATTTTTAAAAAAGTCTTGAATAAACTTTGGTTTATTGAAAAAATCGAAGTATATAATGCGGAGTAAGCTCTATTTAATACCAAAATCGAAGTTTATTCTCTCTCTAAATTTTAAATAATTTTAAATAATTTTGAAATTTCAAAGTATATTTCGGTTGTTTAAGAAACCGAAAACATACAGCAGAATGGACTTGGGTTATATCCAAAACCTGAAACCTATTCTTCTTTTTGGGTTTTAATTGTAACTTTGAAATTGTAAAAGGAATAAGTTTTGGTTGAGTATCATAATCGAAGTGTATTCTATTTTTTTTTTTCATTCTTTATTTTAATCTTCCATTTTAAAGATAATCGAAGTCTATTAAAAGTATTGACTCTGGTTTGGAATTGAAGCCAAAAATCTCTTCTTTTTCACTTTGTCTAGATAAGCTTTTGGGAAACCGAAATACAGTGTACTAGTAAAACTTTCAGGTAGGTAAGTTTTCTATTTTCTTTTCAATAAATCAAAATCTATAAATTGTTGAGATTCTTGATTTTTTCAAAATTTAGAAAGAAACCTAGACAGTTAAAGTTAACATCATAAGTATGCGTACTATTTTGTTACCTCCAAGATGTCCCCAACATTAACAATGAAGGAATTAGGCAAGGGATTAACAGGAACCCACATTCCATCTTTCCTTATTTGCAGTCCTTCTGGTTCATTGAGTTGTAAGAGGATGGTGAGAGCTTGTGGATCTGAATGATTTGTTAGGCCAATCACTTTTTCTGGTTCAGGACTAGGAGGGTAATAATTCATTCTCATCATTTGTATCCCATCTTCAAATAATTCCCTTATTTCAACTTCTTCTATCCCCAATGCTTTTGCCAAATGCCCAAGAATATCCATAGCTAGATCCTTCAACTTTTTTGAGTAAACTTCTAGAGTGTCTCTGCACCATGGCAAAAACCAATTACTTAAGGGATAGTCATTGAATGTGCACAAATAAGATGAATTTTTCAAGGATTTCATTAAGGAGTACAACAGTCCAATTTGTATAAATAACATCACTTTCAACTCAAAATAATAAAATTATGACTTTTTTATTATAAAGTATTAATTTTCTTATTTCTAATTAATGTGCGAACTCCTTTCAAAAAAAGATATAATTAATAAACAAATTCAGAGTGTGGCTATATGTTGAAATAGAACCTGAAAGGAAGAGGGAGTTGTGGAAATAAGTGGGGCATTCTGGAGTGCTCTGGAAGGGTGATCATGTAAAACATATCAGCCCAATCAAGCTTTTGATCTTCACTCAAAACAAATGCTTGTCCGAAACCCTCTATGTTTTCTGGAGTTTGCCAAAATTTTTCCTTCTCTGTCATTGGAAGGTTGAAGAAATCCTTCATCTCCAACTGCACTTTCTCTACCATGGATGAGCTTATTCCATGGTTTATCAGCTGTGAAAAGATATTGAAATTCCATTAAATTTTGTTTTCTGAACTCATAATAAATTAACTTATTTTTAAGAAGAAAATAAGTATGAAATCAAAGAATAAAATGAGGAAAGAAAAGAGACCTGGAAGAATCCCCATTCCTTGCAAGCAAGGTGAAGCTTATCCAATTCAGAAGTTCCAGATTCTTGAGAAAGCAATCTGTGCATGTCAATAACTGGAATCTGAAGGGTACCAACATTAGGTTGTTGAGAAATATGCAGCATTTGTTGGTGATTTTGAGGCTGAATGTATCTTTGTGGAATACTAACCAAATTTTGTTTGGCCAACTCTTGAACTGATGGTACCAAAAGGGAAGTTCCAGATACTTTCGAGAACTTTTCCATGATCTTAGTTTGCCAGAACAACACCTCTACCCAATAATCGTAAATGTTTCAAATTGTGAGAAGTGTCCCAACCAGACACTCATTAAATAATGCAATGACAACAGAAATATGTATCCATTCCTTACAGGACCGAATTGATAAGAAACGTGCATGTCAAATATTTTTATTAAATTATTCACGGAGTAAGTTATGTCTTCATCTATTACAATTTTAGTATTAGTTAATTTAAAAATTGTAAATGACGACCAAAAATTAACTTAATACATATATATTATTGCTCTTGAATATAACATAATGTAAACATTAAATTAACTTTATTGATTTATATATTGAGCTTCATAAAAAAATAAGTATCCTAATTACAATTTGGATTCTTTCTTTGGGTTTTGCTATGTTATTTCTCTATTATTTCTTGAAAATAAACGGATAAACATTGATTTCAATGTTTTAAAATATATTAAAAAAAATTTAAATATTTCAGCATATTTTAAAAACAGCAGAAAAAAATTCAGTAAAGATCATGTACTCATCCTAATTGTCTTTGTTTGATAATATTTCAATGTAAATGCATTTGAAGATAAGATACAATTGAATGAACCCAAAACAAATTAAAGAACGCAGATAATGTTTACTGGTCGTGTGTCGTTCTGTATAAGAGAGTCTTTTGAACACGTTTTTTTCTTACATCAGCAATAATTAATAATATATTAAAATATAAAACATTAGGAATGTCTTGATACGTCTACATAAAATGTTACTAGATAGCCCTCAAAGAAATGTGAATATGTTTTGAATCTTCATTTTAAAATATTAATCTTATATTGTGATGCAATTTATGATTTTTACAAATCTATTCAAATATTACAAAATATTATCCAAATTATATATTATTCCTCTTTGACATAATCGGTGGCGAAGCTTAAATGATGGTGAGACATTTTGGCTCCGTAATTCTATTTTTGCATGCATAGAATTTATATACAAATAAAAATAGTTTTTATTTTAATTTAGTATATTTTATTTATTTCTGAAAAATATTCTAAATAGATATTTTATTCTAAAAAGGGCTCTCGAGAATATTCATTCCAAATAAGAATTTTTGTTTAGCATTATTTTCTTTGTGTTTGTCGAAGAGTCAATAGAAAATGGTACAAGAGTCTTCAAACAGCTAGAAGAGGAAACCTCTACATACAAAATTTTAAATTTTCCTGTATCATTATAGTTTTAATGGATCAACTATTTTATAAATACCTATAATAAAATAAAGAAAAAAAATGAAATCAACTTCTTGATAAATTGAAACTAATTTATGTAAAACTAGTTTGTATAAATTATTTTTATATAATCTTAAATATTTTAAAACTTGTAAATACTTAATTTTAATTTATGAAAATTTTCATTTTATTTCATTTTTATCTTTTTCAATATATATATATATATATATATATATATATATATATATATATATATATATATATATATATATATATATATAAATAGATATCTTTAATGTAAGGCCAACTTTAATTGCTGCCCTAATTTAAAGGGACTACCTTAATTAGTTGGGCTTAAGGCAGACTCAGAGTGTCTAAATCCCTAAACCTGCCCTAACCATCTCACTTCTCTCCACTTTCAGAAAACAATTGCCTTGTTCATCTCCTTTTCTCCAAAATTGTGCTCTGCTACGGTTTGGTTCCTAGTCTTCTTCAAGTTAGCTCGACCTCGTTCTGTTCACGTAAGTTATTCCAACCCATACTCTTTATTTTTTTTTTCAGTTGAGTTTCGTGGTTCCAACTAGGGCTAACCATAGTGCTCTGTCCTTACTCCACTGTCCTTGATTCTAGCTCACTAAACTGCCCTAGGAACTGTGGTGCTTCTATGTTCGAACTGAAAAACCCCCTCAGTAGCTTTTCCATGTAACGGAAGCAAGGGTTTTGTATTTTTAAATTGGCTTAAATACCTTTTTGGTCCCAATTTTTGTGAGTTTTGTTTCGTTTGGTCCTCATTTTTTTGAAATGTTTAAAATAGTCTTGATTTTTGTAATTTGTGGTCAATTTGGTCCTTTTTGCATATGTCGTTTAAATCGTTAACGGAAGTGAACAGTAACTGCCTCGTGCAATCAATGGTTTTTTTAAAATTTTTTTAAATTTTTTAAATTTTAAAAAGTTGTCCACATGTCAAGTCAGCATTGTGACACGTGGCAATATCTCGTGGCTTATATTTAATTTGGTCCCAATTTTTTTAATTTTGTTCAATTTAGTCTCAATTTTCGTTAATTTTGTTCAAATCAGACCCAATTTTGCTCCTCTCCAAATTGACCAAATTTAATTTCTATATAAGTATTGTACTGAATCATTTAAAAAATAATGAAGAATTTTCTTTCTAATTTTAAAAGCAATGAAGAATTTTTCCTCTAATTTTAAACTAACTTTAACCCTATTTTTCACATGTACCAAAAATCACCCATATATAGTAGTTTCCGTCCAAAAATATAGCTAGGTTTGGTATAAATATAATGAAAGAAATATTTAAAATAAATGTGAATTTTAATAAAAATAAAATTTTCAGTATAACATTTATATAAAAAATAAATTTGGTCATTTTGGATAGAGACAAAATTGGGACTAAATTAAACAAAATTAACGAAAATTGGGACTAAATTGAACAAAATTAACGAAAATTGGGACCAAATTGAATATAAGCCACGAGATACTACCACGTGTCACAATGCTCACTTGACACATGGAAAAATTTTTAAAATTAAAAAAAATTTAAATTTAAAAAAAAAATTTAAAAATTTTAAAAAACCACAGAGTGACATGTGGCAGTTACATTTCACTTCTGTTAACGATTTAAATGGCGTCTGCAAAAAGGACCAAATTAACCACAAATCACAAAAATTAGGACCATTTTAAACATCTTGAAAAAAATGAGGACCAAATGAAACAAAGCTCACGAGAATTGGGACCAAAAAAGTGTTTAAGCCTTTTAAATTCATTTTGCCTATATTTGGTTTTGTTTGCATTTTTGGTGCTTGTGTGGTGTTCACAATGAAATGAGTATGCATTGGTTACTGTTCTGGATCAATATCTGGCTTTGCAAGCATGGAACAGTAAGGGAGAACTGTTATTTTCGCCCAAGCTCGCCCAGAGTTTTTGCTCGAGCACTCGTTGAGGTGGGAAAACTGAGTTTTGAGCGAAAAACCATCTTGCTCATGCAAGATGGCCTCATTGGTTGCATGATGGTGCTTCATTGGTCAGGACGTAATTCCACGATGGTTGTGTGGTGGTGCCTCATTGGCCAGGACGTAAATCCATGATCCCTATTAGTGGGAGCTCACGGTGGTGCCTCATACTTAGGACATAATTCCATGAAGTTCGTTGTGGTGCCTCATTATATAATTTAGTAAGGATTCAAGGTAAGGATTGCATCCTGACACTCTAAAGAGTCAGTTAGTCTCACGTAGAGCGTATTGACTCAAGTGGTGAGAATAGCAGGAGGCCTTAGATCTTTGAAGGCTAACCTTGTGAGTGGTAGGGTGAAACCCATTGGCAATTGGCTCTGTAGAGCAGTAAAGGCCACCACAAGTGCAAGCATTCAGTGAATCCGACTATTTATATGTATCCGGATAAGTCGTATCTTGAGTCTTAGTGTATTGTTTGCGAGTCATTACATGATTGGTTGATGTATGTATATTTGATTATGAATACATATGCAATTGTATCATAAAACGTTTTCTACTCTAGCTTACCCTTTCTGCTTGTTTGTATGTTTTTGTGTGTGGTGTTCTCTTTTGTGATGATCATCAATTTATTGATGTGAGTAGATGCGAGAACTCCTCGTGGTCAACATGATAATGGAGATTTCGCTGCCTAGTTCGTTTTGGGCCAGATCCTACCTTTTTTCGAATTCTCTTTTAGGGTTATAGCCCATGTAATTCCTTGCTCATGGAGCATTCACTTTAATATTGTTAAACTATTTTCTCTGACTTGTTATCGGCATCCTGGTGTGCCCTAGTTTCCTTCTTGGTATTCTGGGAAAACTATAAGGAGTAATGTTTATACTCCATGACTTTGCCTATTATAATATTTTGTGTGACATTTCATTTAATTAAGGTTATTATTTAAATGAAGTGTTACATTTAAGATGTTACCCCTCTCTCTCTTTCACATGTTACTTTTCTCTCTCTCTCTCTCTCTCTCTCTCTCTCTCTCTCTATATATATATATATATATATATATATATATATATATATATATATATATAATATTTGGGTGTCTCAACCCCATAAAAAATAACACGACTTAAATAAAGTTGTGCTAGTTCATACACAAAAGACAACCTCATTGAATACATAGATGAACATAAAACCAACAAATAAGAAAGTGTTCAACAAAAAGAGTTTGTTCCTTAGCGTGCAAGTTATGTAATCCAATGACTAAAAATATGATATTAAGGCATTACTATTAGATTAATTTACAGAAAAATATGTATACATATGTTGGGTCTACCAGAAAATTTATCCATTGGATATAACACTCCATATCAATATGCAAAACGCCAAAGGAAACAATCTGGACTAGGTATAGCCCACGTTTTCTTTTTATTGTTAACACCTCTTCAACTAACAACACGTAATTTTACCAATAATGACTTTGAGTGGTAAGGTAGGCTCCTCTGCCAATCTATCACTATAGTGAGCGAAGTTAACATTTTGAATAGTAACCTACTGAGATAATATTCATACTCCACCGACTTATCAACCTACTGTACCATGTACCATAGATGAGGTGCAACCTAACTCATTGCCATTTAAAAAAAAAGGTATAATTACTGATTTGGTACCCCAACTTTTTGGTTAACTTTAATTTAGTACCCATACTTTTGGTTTGTTCAATTTAGTACCCCAATTATCTAAAGAGATTCAATTTGGTCATCTCCGTTAAGTTGGAGTTAACACCGTGTCCGTACAGGACATGTAACATCCCTAAGAAATATTACTAATTTAAATAAATAAATAAACAAAATAAAATAAAATAAAATGTCACGATCTTATTATTCCCAAACGCGGGAGAAATTAAAATGTTTAGAAATCCCGCCATAATATTTAAAATAGTAGTATTTAAAACTTTACAATTTCCAAAAATCCAAAAAAGAACATAATTGATAATCATAAATAAAATCCTAGGTTAATCCCCAGCTAGCCCTTACTCCGTCGCCTGAGCATCCTTAGCATCACCTGTAACAACATTTGCTCTCGTGTAACGAATCACACGATCATCACCATACACAAACAGAAAGGGTGAGCTGAGAAAATAAAACAACATATATATAATATGCAAAAATAAGACATACACCCATCTTATTCAATTTACTTAGTTCTTGGCCAAGACCTTAACCCCAAGGCTGTATAGCCTTCAATTCACACAAAAGGTTAGCCTTGGACTCGAGAATATGATGCTCACACGAACCTACCTGCCCGCCCGTAGTCCAACACATGTGATCCTCCAACTTCGTACCTCCCCGCACGTGGCATCTCTCAAACGTGAGCACGGAATATACGAACCTACCTCGTTCGTATCCCCACGTGAGAGTAACTGGATATGAACCTCCCCGCTCATATCATCACATGTTAACCACCATCCATGAACCTACCCGCTCATGGCACAGCATCACCCGATCCAAGCATAGCATCATTGCTTAAACACAACACAACACAAGTCGTAGATTGTTAGATTTTCGCCTGGCGCAACACCCAGCACTGGTAGGCGACACAGGCCCAGACCGCCTGGCGGTACCTTCCCGTCGCTAGGTGCCAGCGTCTCCAGACCCACTGTTTTATAGGTGTCGCCTGGCGGAGTGCACCTTGCCACCAGGCACCACGTGGTGCAAGGACATCTCCTGCAGTTCCTATTGCCTGGCGCACCTACTCGAGCCTCCAGGCGCCATGATAGTAGTGAAAAGCTGCTGGTTTATGTACTCAGTACTATCTAGCTTATACCCCAAAACATTCTGAGTTATCGGTGCACCCTCGCTTGATGGACGTCAAGTCCAATTATCAGATTACAGCAGTTCAATTACTTACAATATATACTCACCAAATCCCCCATTTTTCTGCGATTTGTGATTATCAATATTCTTACCAATTCTTTATGACATAAGTGGCTCATACACTTTACACTATATGCTTGTTTATCATCATCACCCACATAATTATGATACACTCTTGTGTAACATCCCGTCAGGATATTACCGGTTTAAATAAATAAAACAATTAAATATATAAAGTCATCGCATTTATGAATAACCTCATTTCCCAAAAACGCGGGAAATTTAAAATTTATTAAATGCGCGGATAAAATTTATAAACATCCATTCCATAAACCAAAACAACATTGTTATAGTTTCACCCATCAGGGTTTACAACAGTTTCAAAAAAACAAATAAAATAAATATAAGAAGTTTCTCCCAGTAGAACCCCCACTCACGACTAAGCATCACCGGCTCCACCTGCATCAACATCCTCTGCTCCCGTGTACCGCGTACACGATCATCGCCAAACACAAGCAGATAGGGTGAGCTTATGAAAAGAACATACATCATCATAGATATCATATAATCAATTTAACAGATAATAGCTCCACAAATAATAAGTACCATCTCTTAACCAATCCACTAACGTCTGGCCACAACCAGACCATTCGGGTTCTACCTCTTCTAGTGATTACCTCAAGGTAATTTGCTGCCAAACCTATCGGCCATGACCGACAGAGCACGTGCGAAAACCAATGCTACGGATCACACACCGCAACGCCAGGTGGAGTTCCCAATTATGAACATAGTCTGTAATGTCCCAAGACTACCAAACTCGTCAGTCAACAACTGAGGAGGGCAATCTAACTAGACCCATCCGTACTAGCCACAACCAGCAAACTCACACCGACAACACTCGCCAACCCGAGCTCAACTCAAGGGTTCCTCGTGTTCATCCGCCATCCCGAGCTCAACTCGAGGGATGCCATTTCGAGCTCAACTCGAGGAATGTACGTGCTTAACCCCTATCCCGAGCTCAACTCAAGGGATACGTTCCGAGCTCAACTCAAGGAACCCAGCAATCTTACCTTTAAAGCACCACCAAAAGCCTTGTAGAACACCCTACAAAGTCCAACAACTAAGACTTATAGCAGCCAAATCGCCTAACAGGGGACACGTACCGCTAGGCGCCACAGCTTCCAGACCGCCTGGCGGGGAACACGTACTGCCAGGCGCTAAGCGCCTCAAGATCCATAAAATTTTGCCACCACCGCCCGGCGGGTCTCTCTTTGCCGCCAGGCAGACGTTGATTCATATGTCACGTATTTTCTCGCTATCGCTTGGCGGAAACTGCCTGCCGCCAGGCGCCTCCCACACCATGATCCCACTGTTTCCTCACTATCGCCTGGCAGGTGCGATCCCACCGCCAGGCGCCACACCAGTAATATACCTTTACTGGTTTTTCGTGACTTAGTTCAAGTTCACCACAAAGGTCTTGCGCAATTACGTTATCAGACAAATGAAGCCCCTTCACGTCGTGTGTACAATTGTAAACTGGTTTATCGAATTAGACATACGTAAGTTCAACTAACCCAATACTCAATGTGCCCCTGCAACTATTACTTCCCTTCCAGTCCCAGTTTCCCCACTTACAACCCTACTTCACAACCTCCTTACTTAGGATTCACACACTTCCTACTATTTGACAATTCCTGAAATTCATAAAAATATAACATGCCTCTCATCATCGTGTACATTCACTAACTTTGTACTGGTCTAGAACACAGGTTCCACACTCACGTTAGAATCCTCCCTCAACTACACCAAAATTCTTTTTCTCTCTTCACACTTAATTATCAACACTAACTCTGATTTATTATCATTCTTTCTTACATCCTATTACCCCTTTCCACTGCTTCAGTAGTATGAAGATGGCTCCCTCCACCCATTATAGTCAGCAACACCCGCGACATGTAAAAACACCAACTTCTGAGATGGCGCCTGGTGGCAACGCCCGTGCCGCCAGGCGATTCAAGTAAATAGGGTAGATTTCCAAAATTTTACAGCAGCTATGCGATCCTTCTTTCATTCTCCATCACTTCTCTCTGCATCCCAGAATTACCTTCCCCCTCGAATACTTAATCATGACATCACCCTCTAACTTTAACTCTAATAGTTCACAA
>Ga0209589_1011715_pt1 | contig 12213 bp, 3 predicted proteins | sample CowpeawhiteBW_FD_187525 | JGI IMG/M metagenome (GOLD analysis project Ga0209589, IMG submission 187525) | Root nodule microbial communities of legume samples collected from California USA - Cow pea white BW (SPAdes) (version 2) | ecosystem: Host-associated > Plants > Roots > Nodule | place: USA...
AAAAAAAAAAAATATAAATAAAAATATATATATATATATATATATATATATATATTATATTTTTTAAATTTTATTTAAAGTTTAAACTTTTTAAATATTAATTTTTTTCTGTTTATTATTTTTTATTTTATTTCATTTTAACTTTTTTATTTACTTTTGTTTTCATATAACGTAATAAAAAAATTAAAAAATGAAATATATATATATATATATATATATATATATATATATATATATATATATATATATATATATATATATATTAACATCTAGAAGTCCACAGTTTTAATTGGATGTTGATATCTAAAAATATCCTTTACGGAAGTCGATATCCAAAACTAATTTTAAAAATGTGATTTACATAATTTTACTCAAATGATCAAAAAATATTTTATACATTTGAAAAAATTTTGGAAGTCCAGAAAAAAACTCCCCATAAAAGATTCTACCTGACTCATGAAAGACGATTACTTTCTGCACCATATCTGCACCCATTGTTTCCGGAATATATTTTTCAGAACACAGTAAATAATTTTGGAATTTTTCTTTTTTGGAAAGTAAACATTCACTCCTTCTGTAGAAAACAATTTCTGCAAACATTTTGATCGGATTGAGAGAAGAAATTTTAGGGGTGAAGGAATTAATTGCACTCATGAAAAGGTGAGAAATAGGAGCAAGTGCAGTGCAAACAAGAATATGTCAATAACATATAAATTTCTTCTATATACATTGTTTTAAAAATACAAACACATCACTGACAATGTTTAAAAACAGATCACATATCAAACAAGCAAAACTATCTTCAAACAAAATAAGAATAACAAACATAATAAATACAAAAGCATACCTAACAAACCTATTAAAAACACTACTTATTCATCTTTTTAAACCAATTCATCAACCATATGTAAAATGAAAATTTAGTCTAAAAAATTTATTCACCTTCAAGACAGTTCTAAAGACCTCAACCAACACTTTCCTCTGCTCCGCACTGAGTTTTAATGACGAGAAATCCACATGCGAACAAGGTACGAGAAACATTTAACTCCAAATTTTAAACAGTTACAATATTCTACACTATATATTTTCCAAAATGAAAGTAAATTCTAATCCAAAATTACAATCAAACTAAATTTTATTCTTTAAATTATCTATTATTAATACTTAGACATCCTCTTAACAAACACTTTATTTTATGCTGTCTTTTTTTCTTCAAAACGACGTACAAATGCATGTCATCACAAATGTTACATTTGAGTTTCATGTGATTCCATGTTTGCCAGGTGATCATCATGTGAAGGTGTATGAGAGGCGAAGCCGAAGGGAGTGAAATAGTTGAAGAAGCAGAAGAATGCAACAAGTAGAAGAATAGCGTTGATGATGTAATATCTCAGAAACTCAGATAGAAACAACCACAAGAGAGTTTCACATCCAACTACTCCTGACACATGAAATGTTATGATGGTAGCGGAAAAGCTTGAGTCAGCTATGGAAGCTAGGGCATGGCAAAATATGGCAACCACGAAAATCAACGTGGTAGGGCTTAGTTGTTGGAAGGGATTAGAATCACTTGAAATTCCATACTTAATTTCAATCGAAGCTAGCTCCAACGCCATTAGAACAGCATAGGCTTTGTGCTTTCTCATAACAGTGTAGTGTGGAAGAAAATGAAGAAGTTCTGTGAATTAAGGCACTGTTTGTGTCAGTAGTTATTATATAGAGGAGGCTTCACAGCGTGTACAGTTAAAATGTCACGGCCAAACATGTCGTCGATAACGAAGATGTAACCAATATTGTTCTATATATATATATTGAATGAAATAAAAGAAGGCAGAAAAAGTTGTATTGCTAATTTCATCATTTTTTTTTTCTGATGAGAATTTGTAAAGGTTAAAAGTACATTTTATATATATTAACAGGAACAATAGAGGTATACACATGTAATTTTATTTTATTTTTAGATTGGATTAATAGTAAATTACGCACAATGTATATGCATGTAAATATAAAAGAATAAAATTTGCAAGTGCTGATTATGAGTATAAAATTTGCAAAAGTAAATAAGTGTATCTAAATAATATTAATCTATTTTAAATGTAATAAAATATATTTGTAGTTATGGTTACCAAAATGCCTTTTATGCAATATAAAGTTAGATTTCTAAAAGGTTCACAGTATTAAACTTTTTCATTTACTGTTTATTGAATTGAGGAAATGACTTATAGTTGAGGGTATTTAAGGACACGAACCTATTAAACAGAAGTTTGTTAAATTGAATTCTATAAATAAATAAAAGAGGAAGAAAGGTAATTTATAACACAAAAATTATATTACAAGCATTCTAAATTGATTATTATAAAAAAAAAGAACAAAAAGTGTGCTTAATTCACTAACACAGATAAATATAGTTAAGTAATTTACTTTTAATAATACTTTGTAAAATTTCAGTTATATTTCATAAATGCCAGAGTTATTTTGTTTATGTTTATAACATTACAATAAGTTGAGACAAAATTTTCAACAATAAACATGAGTTATCAATATATATCGTTAGCATTTTCCCAATATACATGTCCTATAGTATTAGACTTTGCAATAAGTTAATAGTTTGCATTTTATTTTAAAAAAGATAAAAGATGTCTTTTAATAGTTCAACTGAAAATAAATAGTTTGCATATGTTTCTTATATAAAAAAACCAGAGCTAATATTTTGTTTTAATGTACTTAAATGCAAGGTTTAGTAAATTGTGATTTTTTTTTTTGGATTTTTGAAAAAGTAGCAACATCTATATAGGTGTAGTAAATGAAAAATGATTATATATTTCCCACCCACACCCACTTTTTGTTTTTGTTTTTAAATAATTGATAATCTTTTTGATAACAAAATATAAATAAATTTTTTAAGTAAAATATAAAAAATAATAATTATATAATATATTAAAGTTGCCGAAATACAATATTCCTTACATTCAACATCAAACAAAACGTGATATCCAAAGATTCAGTATAGGAATATAAAATTAAAAGGAAAAATGGTATTTTTCTTGTGCGAATTGGTATTGCACGAGGTATCTCCATGAAAATCATCTCCCCATGCATGATTTGCGTCAAAAACTCTTGTTGTTATTCATGTAAATTATCAATATTTGCAAGTTGAGTCCCAAAGTAAAAAAATCAATAGGTACATGGAATTAAATTGGCCTCAATCATCTGAATCCATGAGAATCCTCAAAAAAAACAGTTACAGCAACAAAACTTGTTGATAGAAAAATATACATATATAGCAGCAGAGATTACATGGGCTTGAAGCTGAAGACATCGCACTCCTCCTGATGGTCCGATGTGGGACTTTAGAACTCTTAGTTCTACCGTAGTTCACCGGTAATGGCAACACCACCACCACCAGCTGCCGCCCTAGATAACAGCGAGAAAGTGACAGATCCTACGACGTCACCCCGGCAACTTCCAGGGCCTCAAAACCAATGCCTATACGACAATAACATCATGCGTTGCCCAGCTCCTAAAAGTCAACTTTAATACTAACTCAACCTTATAAAATTGTTTGTGAAGTGAGGTTTTTGTTAAAAATAGACTTTAAGCCTAACTTAACACTATAAAACCAATTTATAAGGTGAGGTTTGCACCTTACTTATATACTATGAAATTGTTTTATCTCTAGTCGATGTGAGACTTCCAACACACCCTCTCATACCGAGGTATATACATCAGTTGGAGGTCCGTTAATGGCCCGATATCGGGTAGAACAGGATGTCCAAGAAAGTTTGCTAGGATAGACTTTAACCTGACTTTGATATCATGTTAGAAGTGGGCTTTAAGCCTAACTCAACCTCACAAAACTGGCTTGTAAGATGAGATTTGCATCTCTAAATATAAAGACTCTAATGACTCTAATATGTTAAAGGGTGAAATTTAAGTCTAACTCAACCTCGCAAGTCAGCTTTGTGGGGTTGAGTTAAGCTTAAAGCTCACTTCTAACATAGTATCAGAGCTAGGTTAAAGCCTATCTTAGCGAACTTGCTTGAACATTTTGTTCCACTCGATATCGAGCCGCTGACGGACCATCCACTAATTTTCTGTCTCATGCACGAGATGAATATACCTCGGCGTGAGGGGTTGTGTTGGAAGTCCCACATCAACTAGAGATAAAGGTCAATTCAAAATATATAAATGGGTGCAATCTTTACCTTACAAATTGGTTTTGTAGGGTTGATTGAGACTTAAAGCCCACTTCTAACAGTTTTCATATACCATGCTAAAAAATGAATTTAAAATCAACTCAACTTCACATAGTCGATTTGTAAAATAAGATTTGCACCTACTTATATACTCTAAAATGACACTATCATTGGTTGGCGAGGTACTTCTAACATGTAATACAGAGACAGCACTGGAATATGTTCTAAGACATTAACATCAAAGGAATCGTACAATCTCTCAGACTCGTAATATATATATTTCACTTGATGTCAACTCCAAAGTCATGAGAAACTAAAACGATGAGAAAGAGAATTACTCACCAAGAAGAGGTGATTTTGGATGTGGAAGAGTAGGGGTTTTCAATTGTACATATATCTTTATATTTATATAAAGAGAGGATAGTAGTGTTGTGCTAAAAGCCATTTAATTGGCGAAAACATTGAAGCTTCAGTGTATAGTAGTGTTGTGCTAAAAGCCATGTAATTGACGAAATTATCGAAGCTTGTTGTGTTGTGTACGGTGTTCTGCCAAAACCATGTTGGCGAAAATAACAACGAAGCTTTAGGGTATAATACTGCACCAAAACAACGTAGCTGACGAAAATAACGAAGCATTATTTGAGAGCCGTGTATAATTTCACATCCAAAAGGTTTTTTTATATAAAGATGATTATGTACAATATTTTTTCAATCTACTAATACATTGCTTTAGGTTATAAGGTTATTAAATAATGTAATAATCGACTAATAGTGTGTGTTTGTGTGATTATTTCTCTGTATAATTTGTCGTTGGGCAATATTAGATATGTCCAAGATGAGAAGTGTGTTAACCATTATCACAGTTATAACTTGTAGTGTTAGTTTGGCTTGTGGGACGAAAGAAATGGCAAATATTACAGATTCGGTCATCAAGAACGTGAAAGTATGATGAACTTTATTCGCATAACCTCGCTGAAAAAATAAAATATTCCAAATAACTATCAAATAAGAAAATCTTTGACGAATGTGTTAGTTTAATTTACTTTTAATCTTCCATGTATTTTTAACGTCGATTGAACGAACACTATTATAATTTATTTTTAATATGTATTAAAATTAATATATATTAATAAATCGATACAAAATTAATCGTAATATATATTTATTTAAATTACTGTCAATTTATCTTCTATATATAGTCTAATTTATTTTTAATATTCCTTTAAATTGGTATGAATTTACTTGACACTAATATAATTTATTTGTAATATTTATTAAATTTAATATTAACTTAGCTGAAGTTAATTGTCCATTTTTAATATTTATATTTATTTAGATAATATCAATTTTACTTATTTTTAGTATTTATTTAAATGAATATGTTGATCTAATTGATACTAATATAATTTTTTAATATTTATTTAAATTTGTATAGGCTGTACTCTGCATGTGTGTTTATTGGAGCAACTATAGAACACCCATGTTTCATGCATCGATGATATACATTATTACACTGGTATGTAAAAAAAATATTAACAAATGTCAAGCATTAATTAGTGTGAGATAAAAGCTTGAAAAACTGTATTCTACATTTTTCATGATAAATCATACAAGTTGAACCACATTTGATCCATGAAGAAACAATTTTTTTTTATAGTAAATATATGATAAAAGTGTTTCTGTTCTCATTAATTAACCTTTACCCTAAACAGATACAATGCTTTTATATGTACACCAAAGATAAGAGAAAAACAGATTCTGATGACAGTAAAACAACCGTAGTAACGGTCACACAATTTTGACTTAACTACAACAACTATTACCTTTTCTTGAAACCAGTTTTCAAAACCATAATTTTAATTAGGACTGTGGCATGATTAATTTCAGTTTTACAGTTAACTGTATTGTTTTATATTAAAATAAATCGAACCGGTTATATTAAAAATTCAACTGTATTATTGTTCAGTTTAGTTTTTAAAAACCACATTTAAATGAGTTAATTATTCTATAATTGAACTCTGCATTTTAGTTTCTCCTTGGTGCTTCATACATAGCTGGTAACGTACACAACACCGTATTCCATCATCTCGTACACACTGCACACAATTTGTTGCTCTTTAATTTTTGTTTTCATTTCATATACAATAATAAGAAAAGGTATGTAATATATGTTAGGTTAATTATAATGATAGATTTCAACGACATTGTTATGGTTATATTATAAGCCACGTTTTTATTGATATTAATTATTTCATTTTATAAAAAATAGTATGTAATATTTATTTTATTTTATAAAAAATAGTGTTATATGTAATTTATATTAATTAATGTAATTATTTACATTAAAGAAAATTTAATACTTCCAACACTTATTTTTTTGAATAATTTTTCTGATATCGAATACAAAATAAAATCTATCTCTTTTAATTATAGATCCTTCTTTTTCTCTTGAAATCAAATGTGTTCTCTTATATATCGCATAATTCCTATTATTTATGGAAGAGGACATAACAGTGGAAGACTTAATTTTATAAATAATATCTTAAGTTTTATTTTATTATCGTTTTTACGTAACAAAATCATGTCATATTATATTTAATTTTAGATTGTTTTCTCAATTTCCGTATTTTTTCTTCAAATATATTTTAATAGTTTTAATATATAGTGTTTTAATTAAATTTGTATTTTATTTAAATTTAAAAATATGGTGAACACACAAAATACTATTAAAAAACTCACATGTCTTATCAATTTTATTTTGGAAATTTTTTCGTAGGAAATACCTACTAATTTTGTTGTGAAAAAAATTGCAAGAAATTGCTACAAATTTTTTTGTAAAATATTTTGTATAAAACATTTTTCGCAAAATATTTTGTATAAAACATTTTTCGCAACAAATTTTGTAGAAAATACCTACGTATTTTATAATTTTGTAGGAAATAATTACCCACGAAAAAAATTACTCAATTAAGATTTTTAGAAAAAAATGACAGAAAAAAACTTTTTCTTGTAAATTTTTTTAACAAATTTGCAGGAAAAGTCCCATGTAATATGAAAATTTCTAGGAGTGAAATATCTTTATTTACATAAAAATGTTAATTTCAAACTATTATACATGAATAAATATTACAAAAAATAGTTTAACTTAATTCAATATTAATATTTTTTTAAGTTTATTAGCAAAAAATTAAAAAAAAAATTGAAGAAAAAATTCAACAATTTAAATTGATCTAATAATTTATTAACAATTTAAATGATGAAGTACATTTCAGTTCAAAAATATTATATTTTAGTTCAAAATTAATGTGATTCAGTTTAAAAATGGTTCAAAATAGTGTAGTACAATTCAAAAATAGTGCAATTCAATCCAAAAATGGTGCAATTCATATAACAGTTTAGTGTATAACAGTTCAATTCAGTCTATATTATAGTGTAGTGCAGTTCAATTCAGTTCAGTTTGTTAAAAAAAAAAAACAGTTCAGTTCAGTTCGTCTGAACTGTTTTTCAATTCAGGCGAACTATTATTTAGTTCAGTGCAATTTAATACATTTTGTCCAGACCAAATTTTAATAATATCTAATGAACTTAGGCTCAATTTTCTATTTCATAAGGATAAATGTGTAAATGTCAAAGGTTGTTAAATGGGAGTATTTTTCTTTAGAAGTATCAAATTAACATTGACACATTTATTCTTATGAAATTAACATTGACACTTTTACTCTTTACTCTTGTAAAAGTCTAACTTCATTAAATATATGGTTACTCGTTTTGTAGTGGTATTGTTGTTAGTAACTTAATGGCAAGTATGGAGAAAGCTGATGTCAAAATAATTGTTCTCAACATTTATCTCTTAACAAGTGACCTCACGTAATTGGTTCTCGATCAGTTACGCAATGGAAAAAAGAAAGGCAAAATTACTTTTATTTGTAGCTAGGTTTACTGGGTATTTGTTGTCAGGCAAAAAATTGCTATGTTTAGTTGTGTATAATGTATGATGCACAGATATGATATATGTAGGATACGATATATGTAGAATATGACACACACTACAAAAAAAAACCTAAATTGCGGAGGTTTTATTTTTGTTTTGCGGGGTTTTTTACCCTCCACAAAATATTTTGCAGGAGTTTTTCAAACCTCCACAAATAGGTTCCCCACAAGTTATTTGTGGAGATTTTCTACAACCCCTGGTACCAGGTTTATATTGTGGAAGTCTTTTAATGGAGGGTTATAACCTCTCCTATTCATGACTATTATTTTGTGGAGGTTTAAAACCTCCTTTATTTTCATAAACCTATTTGATTCCAAAATTCTTATTTTTCATTTTTTTTTTTGTGGGGGTTAATACCCTCCTCAATTCAAGGATTATAAAACCTATTTCGTTTGTATTATTTAATTTGTGGATTTATTATTGTATTTTTCCTGCGTTATTCAAATCTAAAAAGAAAACAATATTTTGTTTGTAATTAGAATTTCCTACTATACTTGAAAATGTATATCCCCATTTGAGGTACTTATATTTTTATATCAACAATATTTTTTTGTAAACTTCAATCAAATACTTCAACCAAAGTGCTCAAATATATATCATTAGAACTTTTATTTCTCAAAATCAACATATTAACATAAAAGCAATTTAAAATGAAACAATTACAACTTAATCCATACTTACTCAAACTTCATAATACACTAAAATAGTTTCATCCTAAAAAACATCATCAACACCCTAAATGTTGCTACCACCAGATGATCCTCTTGTACCCATAGAAGACTCAGGCTCATTTGTATCACTAGTTTGCTGAAATTATAAAAGATAAATATTAACTGCAAGAATAACGTCAACCTCAAATTATGAAATCAACATGCATATACTAAAATGTGTGTAGAGAACTAAGCCACATTTTGTTCAGTGTAGAGGGAATGCAGAGCTAATTCAAGCCACATTCCGATCTGATGGTGGTCCATACAATTCAAACCATATATATGAATCAATTGGATTGAAAGAGGGAATGCAGAGCTAATTGAAAATGGGTTTTGATAAACATACAGAAATTGGTGAAATGCAAGTATGTTTACTTTCTGAAGGTGACTTTGAAAGCAAGGACGGATCCTGTTTTTGACTTTTGAAAGTCTCGACCTTTCATCCTCTTGGTCCTTTTGCATCATTCTTAATTGCATAAGCAATTTTAAATCCATTAACGGTAACCAACTCTGCAACCAGTTTAGAGTTCCCATCAAATATGGGATAAATTATAAATTATAGGCACAAGATATCTTATAGCAAAAATCCTATCTCTTATCCATAAATATTACTTAACTCTTATATGTTGTATTATCAAAGAGGTTATCCAATTTCTGGAAGATAATAGGAATCCAAAAGAAGTAAGATTGTGTGGAAAAGCTATAACAAGTGATTGAGGAAAAACTAATTTAACATTCTTATCAAATGTAATACAGTCGGTCAAAACAAACTATACATACATATATACACACACATGTGTGTATGACAAATAAAGACTATATATGTATCCGATATGATATATATTTGGTAAGGTGGAACAATGATTCCACAAATATATAGAATATTATATATATAAGATGAGTAAATATATAGATATGTATAAAAAATCATAAAACATTAATATATCATTCCACTTCTGTATATCCAAATTGAGAAATATTTCTTGAATATTACTGAAAACAAACAGGAATAGAATTAATCACACTCCTTTCTAGAAATTATCCAGAAAGAGGACAATTTCTGTTTCTGGTCCATTAAGTGTTTTATCTCATATTATACATGGTTTTGTCTCATATGTATCAAGATCAGATCAATAAATTAAAGAAGTGGTGCTCCATAATCAGGCAAGAAAAGAAAAAAGAAACTAACAGTAATGGTAGTCATTAAGTGATTCAAGAAAGCATCAACAAATGATTATAATCATAAACTCAAAGTTAGCAAAGCTTGCTACATATACTTTATCAATTTCATTACAATATAAAGGTTAATAGTGCCCTCACCTCAACTCTTAAATGACAACCCAGTGCATACTGTGCATCAGGATCAAAGCATTCCAGCCTTTAGCAATGAATTCCAATGCTTTCTTATTCCTGCTATGCAATGCTCTCTGCAAAATTTCCAAACCCATGAGATAAGCATAGATTTTGAAACAGGACACTAGTACAATAAAAACACAATAATATGCCTGTTGATTGAATTGGAAAGGAGAAACAGTGGATGATTTTTGAACGAATCTAGCCAACAATGCCCTTGGCAACATCATCTCTCTCCGAAACAATAGTTAGGATTTTAAACAAGGAAACATTCAACATTCCAAACTAGTAAAATATAAAACCTTGCAAAATACTGGTGCAGGGCTTTTTCAACAGAGAAAATGATGAGAAAATAGAGGCATTCAAATATTCAATTAAAGTATCATTTACAGTGAATTGTACATATGTTAAAATCTATAACTTAATGAGCTAAAAGCAAAGAAATGAACTGAAATCTATAACTTACCAACCATTGGACAACTTGCTTTTCAAGGACTTCTGCTTCTGTTGTGCCTTCTATGGTGCTTCCCAAATAATTGGTGTCGCAAATCCCTGTTTTTTATAGCATGTTTGGATTTATGCTTTTGATTTCAAGGCCATTTGCTACTTGGTTTAGAAAATCCAGAGTGAACATGTGTAAGCAGCATACGTGAAATCACAAGATTGATTATACGACGAAATGTTTGTGTAGTTGTTTTCAATGGCAGAACCTACAAACAATCCTAATGCATAGTCACACACATGCCAGGTACCTACAATTACAATTCCAATCTCTATAGACACTCTTAAACTTCAGCAGTATATAGCAATTAGCTATACAAAATACTATCACTACACTTTGCATACATCGAAGCACCCTAAATAAAGTAAACAAACTTGCTAAAGTGGGGAACATGTATCAATCTCAATTCCCACAATAAAAACACCAAATAAAAACAGAAACACACACATCATCATCCCCATGTGACCTCTCTCTGCTGCATGCATATACATCTTTACACTTTAATTCAAACATAAGATTCAGCCAGATATCAGGCCTTGCCAAAACCAAAATGCTGCATTAATTAACCATAATTTCTATTCCAAGTAAACACCCATTTTATTCACATACTTGCAAACTGACTCAGTAACACCACTTCCTTTATCAGCAATAAGTTGTTTGCCTCAGCAAGGTTTTAGGAGAAGAAACAAAGCTTAAACCGAGAAAAACACTTTTATCGAAATGACTTTAGTTGCTATAGCCTCACAAAGTTCGTTTCACATGCCACCGCTCAAGGAAAGAAAAATCAGGACTGAATTCAGATAATAACAAAAGGTACGTTGTTTATTTGATTTTCTTACATGTGTTTTGAGATGCGTGCACGTTAAAAAAACAAGGATAAAAGACAGATAATTATATGCGGTAGTGTTGACATATATAAAATCTCAGTGTTTTTTTTTTATGTTCAAATAACAAAACTCCAATGCTTAAATATTCTGGTCAGAGACCAAACCAACCTCTGGAAGAAACACAATATAAACTTATATATCCATGTAATTAACTTTACTTACCATTTCCAATGTAACCCTTTAGAATTGAATTATGTAATGTTATTTAATCAACAACTGTTATTAGTTTATTAACTTTTACAGTAGTAATGAACGATTATGTAATGTTCTTTAATCAACAACAGATTACACATAACAAGGCTGCTAGCCTAGCTATAAGAAGATTCACAAAAAAATTCACATCTTACCCTCTAATAGCACAAATATAGTCCCATTTGCTCATTCTTCTCATTTCATCCATGTCCTTGGAATGACACCTCACCTACAAATAATAGTATATGCTTTATGAGAAGGAATTCAACTAATTAATAACAATTGAATCAAAATCTGCAGCAAGATTATATTTATGAAATTCATAAATGCATCTATAATGAATGAAACATACATGAAAATTGGTTAATGCTTTTAAGCCCCC
>Ga0209589_1011717_pt1 | contig 12212 bp, 8 predicted proteins | sample CowpeawhiteBW_FD_187525 | JGI IMG/M metagenome (GOLD analysis project Ga0209589, IMG submission 187525) | Root nodule microbial communities of legume samples collected from California USA - Cow pea white BW (SPAdes) (version 2) | ecosystem: Host-associated > Plants > Roots > Nodule | place: USA...
TTTCTGGGAATATTTTAGTTGCCCTTTCATAGATTTTTACCTACCCCCTTACTGTTAATATAGATTAGGCCTTAAAAAAGTGTATTTTACGGTTAAAATGTAAGTTCTCCAATTTTTTTTTTTTTTCTTTTGGATATCTGCATCTTGTAGCTGTTGAAGCTTTCCTTAGATGATAGCTGAAACTTTTGTATAGTAAGTCCATAAAATGCATCTCTGGTAGGTCCTGTTTCCCTTTGTGCCAATTCATCCACAACCATGTTTACATGAAAGATGCTACGATCCTTTAATTTGTCTCAAAAGAACACAAATAAGAAAAGAAGAACGAAAGTGTAACTCATCAAGATTAAAATGACATTTCATAAAGCTAAAACATCACTCAGAATATATCAAATGCCCAGAGCTCTGCTATGGTTATTTTAGAAGTATATCACAATCAGGCAATGCAATCATACTCCATATTATTTTCATTTTGATATGTATTATATTTTGACTTTGGGTGAAAACTTGCAACATCTTACATATGATACTATACAATACATAGTGTTGTCTTTTCAATTATATTTAAAATTAGTTTGATAATAATATCAACAGTGTTTTTTTCATTTAGGTATTATTTCAAAATTATCCTTATCATATTTAAATATAAAGTAGTCGAGTATTTATATTTCCATATCAAATTAAGAGAGAAAAAAATATTTATTGGTTCCAATTTTTATATTTGTTTAGTATACAAATTTCAAGTAACTAAGTTTTTAGGAAAAATATATTGAATGCATTATTGAATTACAAACTGGTCTTATGAATGACGAACTTACATAAGTTAAGTACGTTTATTTTTTAAAAAATTAACGGTTTGTTTGGAACACAATAATAAAAGGGTAGAATATACCCATATATAGAATAAAAATGTCACTTTTATAATCCTTCTGAATTTGAAAAGAAAAAAAAAACTGGTCTAAACATGTATTTATGATGTGTTCAAAATCAAACAAAAAGACATATAAAGTCTTCGTTTCTTTTCCTTTTCCCTTGTCTTTCATAAACTAAAAAAATCATCCCCAAAATCTAAAAGTAGAGTCGGTGAATAGTCATTTCATTTGCTTTTACGAGAGGAGGAAATCATATAAAAAAATTGAAGATGCTATTATCAATCTGTGTTGGAGAAAAAAACATATCTAGCTTGTAATATTACTTTTCTTCATTTCATGCACTTTTTCCAAAATACATCTGACAAAAACTGAAAAGGAATATCCACAACAATCATTTTGCCATAAAAATGAAACACAGTGCAGCCTTTGCAAATTGCAATCTTGGTACAATGTATAGTGCATTTGCATTGTTCTTATTCTGATGAAAAACACTTTTCTACTTTCAATGAAGAGATTATGTGATCACAAATATTAAGAATACATTTCCTAACACATTATTTTGAATAAATATATATATTTTTTGGTTGAAATTTATTAGAACAAGTATAAATGTGAAACTAATGTTATTTAATGATTCTCTCCTTTTGATTATGCAGTCTTTTAATAAGTCTCATTAAAATTTTAGATTAAAAGTGATATTACGATATCCTATATGTATTTATTTATATTTCATTAATTTAAATCTGATTGTATTTCTTCTGAAAAACTTTACCATGAAATCAGGGTCTTAAAAAATCTAAAATTTAAAATTTAAGAGTTACTTGTTCTCCCTATGAAATCATAGTTTAGTGAAAAAGAAAAGTTTTTTTGAATGATGTTATTGTAATTTTGTTGTGGTCTGGGTCACAAAGCATAACCTGATTTTCATTTGTCATTTTCCTGAATAATATTTGGCAGAAAAGCACTCACTAAGTCACTAAGCAGCATTAGTTTTTTGGTTTAAAAATAATAACATCACATCACATCATTATGAGCATGAATAAAATATGTTGTATGTAACATCATGACTCCATTATGATGAACTAATAGCTTTTCTTTGTCATGGAAGAATCGCTTTCATTGCCGAATTTAAAGGATTTAGATTCTGTCAAATCTACTTTCTCTGCAAGGACACACCAACATCAGTTACTGCATTTTTTATTTCTCTTATGTAAATATATTAAGAATTTAAGTGTAACTCAAAATTAACTATGGATACTAATACAAAGTTGAATATCATATAAAAAAAATTTATAAATTTATTATTTTAGGTCGAGAATGATATTAATATTTTATGTGAATTAGACTGTATTACATTTATGTGATCTATTTTTAATAAATTTTTCATCAAAAAACCTATTTTTGATATCACATGTAATATATAACCAATTTAGACCGTTGTGATAAAAATAATAACACAACAATATTACCACCACTACAACAACAGCATAAATAAAAGTCAAGATGAAGATGAAAAAGTTAAGTACGGTTAGAATATATTTACAATATTATTTTTTTTCTTTATTATATCTTTTGTGACTGACAATAGTGATTTTGATTCACTATTAGGTTCTATATAATATTGAATTTGTGCTCTCTCCTTTAAAGGAAATATATTATATATCATGTAAGTACTATATTTATTTCCTTTCTAATAAACACTATATAAAAAAATTTCATAAATGTTAATTTTTTATATAAGTTGAACTCAAATCACATCTTTAAATAATCGTTAATGTTTATGTAATATTATTTGAGTAATTATTCTCAAACTCTGTACAAAAATAGGTTAACTATTGTATCCATTTCATAATTTCTTGATTTATTTATCTCTATAGTAACACTGCTATTATTCAATATAGGTTCATGTTTCAACCATGATCTAGCACCACATGTTGATCCCGCGTTATCAACTGAATAAGCCCAGCCACATGATCAAATTTTGTAACCTTTGTCACTTCATGGAAACCACACAACTAGAAATCCAGAAGGAACATGAGTGTTCCTATGTCACTACATATATATCAGAAAACATAAACATCTCAGAAATAATATGATTGGAGTGACAATAGAAAAAAACCCTAAACTTCTATTTCATTTTCGAAATGAAAAACATAAAAAATGAAAATCTTGGTCCCTTTTAAAAGGATAAATATATAATGCTTACCCACTAAAGAAATTTGATGTTTTAAATAAGGTTTGGTAGTTGTAATGAAAGTTTGTTCGACTGAGACTAAAACTAGAAAGTTCAATATAATTTATTTATTTATTCTTTCTTTCTTTCACTCTTGAAAATCAACCATCCTTGTAATGTTTCATTTTTATTTTTACATCAAGGTATCCTCAAATTTTAGAATTATAATACATTCAACATTTTCGATCCAATGATTATGGATTTAGTTATGATTTCTCAGGCCACCATCCTATCATATCTATCTATTTAAATGGATATGTAAAATTTTATTTTAGAATTAAATGTTTTTTTTCTTAAACTATTATGAAATATTGTATTTTATCTCTAAACTAAATTTTAAAGTATTTAATTTTATACTTCATAAAAGTTATGTAAAACATTAACATAACTTTCATAATATGTGAGGACAAAATATTTTATAATTTAATTTAGGAACATAATACAATTTTTTAATCATATTTAATCCTTTATTTTTATATATAAGTACATAACATTATCTATTTTAATATAGGTTAGTGGTCATGAAAATTGTTAACCAGGAAAAGAAGAAAAAGTGTGTGCTTGAAAAGATAGAAAGAGGGAAATTGTTTTAAAAAGAAACAGTCATAGTTATATTAAATAAGATTTTAGGAAGTAAAATTTATCCAACAGATAGTTTTAAATAAGAAATTTTCCAATTTAAAATTAAAGTTATTTTTATTTCCTCTTATCCAGGTAATTTGAATTCTGTTTTCTTTTAAATGCTTGAAATGCATACAAAATGCTAACTAGTAATACCACTATGTGTTGGAAATAAAATTGAACTAAAAGCATATTGTTACTAAAAAACAAAAAGGGCCCACCATCATGAAAAAATTGACAACTCATTCCAAAGTTGAAGGAATTGATCTCATTTGAGATTGTAATCTTAATTAACATTATGCGATTTAAGCAGTATCTTATTCACTTTCCATTCTTTCTCCTATCAGAAAAGGACTTTTCCATTATTGCCATTGCCTTAATTATACGAAATAGTGAAGAATAGCTTCATCCTAATTATTTTATATATCATATAGACAAAGTATATTTAAAGTATCGGATACGGGGATACGGATATATATTGGACACAGATATATAACCCAAATTGGACACAAATATATAATCCAAATTGAAGTATCGGTTCTTCTTCATAGGTCTTAACCAAGATTCTCTCATTAAGAGGTATCCATGGCAGTAGAGGAGGAAATTGATTTTGATGTGCAGCCAAACAAGCACTTAATCCATTCAATTAGAGAAGAGTAAGAATAAATAAGATTGCACGAGGAAATGAATGGTACATTATTTACAGTGAAACTGTGAAAGAGTAACCAACTAAGAAGGAGAATTTTCCACTATCCACAACCAAGTACATTACATTTAATGAGGTGAATTAACATGACTAGAACATCATGTACAAGTAAGATAAAATGAGAAGAACATGCAAGACTAGGGGTCTGCCTTACCAGCAACCTGTTCATCACTAGAATCATCATCTTCATCTTCAGTTAGCTCCTCATCACTAGATTGCTCTTCTGTTGCAGCTCCTATGTCCTCAGGTTTAGCATACTTCTCACAGTATTCTGAAATTTCAAGTAAAACACACACAACTTAATGTTACATTTAGAAATCAATGCTCCTTGAAAATCATATAGAATTTTTTTTTGCAGCAATCCAAGCCCAGAGAAACAAATCAGACTCAAAAGAAGTTCAGAAAATCATATAGAAATTGTTTTTTGCAGCAATCCAAGCCCAGAGAAACAGATCAGACTCAAAAGAAGTTCAGATTCACTACTGAGTTTTTGGGTGCTGTTCTCTTTTGAGTATGAGTATAGAAAACACACTGATGTTGGTAAATTAATTTTTCTAATATACTTTAAAACATCGGTGTAACAGAAAAAAAAAAATCCAGCAGAGAACCCAAATTCACTCAAGAGGGGTACTTTCTACAAGTTAGCCTTCATAAAAGTCAACAAAAGACAAGTAATTCTGAATTTTCATATGAATGATATATATACAAGAAAGGTAAGAACTTGAGTGAACCTTGAGTTGTGAACTAGACCCACAGATTGATATAGGTAACATTGGCAAAACAAAATGATGCAGTGGTATCTCATAATTAAAAGTCAATGATCAAATTATCTCCATGGACAGACTCAATGGAAGGTTTATTTCCTTACTTTTCTGTTTAGGATTAGGAGAAAGTGTCAAAGCGGTGGTAGAGATTGAGGTAAAATCAACTCTGCTGGCAGATGATAGCTATAGATAGTAGAGTTTATGATGCACTCAATGGAAGAAACAGAAGCAAAAGATTTTCTGATAGCAATTGGATAACAATAGGAGAATCTGAATTATCAGTAAATTGTTATAACTGTTTGTGAGAGTGTGCAGGTCAATGTGTATTGCATAGTAGTTCATGGTCCATAACTCACTATTTTGAGGTCAAGAAATTGATCAAGCATCACTCATTATTTAGAGTTTACATAAACTTAAATAAGGAACAACAAGACAAAGCTTCAGATATAACTTATCAATCAGTACCTTTAACCTTTTGTTCATAACTGGCTCGATCGCGCATCAGTAATGCTGCAGCTTCTCCATTTAAGGGGTCTGATGGATTGGGATACAGAAGAAGTTGTGGTAAAAACACCTCAAACACATTGACAAGATCTGAAGGAATGCATATACTTTAGACAGAACACAATAAACCAGAAAATTTCTGAATATGAAACCAAATATTTTCTCAGAGGGTTTAGAGAAAGAACATTACCAAACATGGGACTCCAGGTTTGATTGATAACATCAAGACAAACTGATCCAGACCTGAAGTTATCATTATCCATTGTGATCACTTAACTATTCTTAAAATTTCTTAAAATCAACAAAAAGGTCAATTACTTAACGTATATAGTTTCATAGCAATAGTTCAAGGTTCTTACATCTCATCAACATTTGGGTGATAGATTCTATTGATAAAGCCTATGGAAGGAGATTTATAGGGATAAGCATCTGGCAGCTCAACTCTTACTTTCCACACACCTCCATGATAAGGACCTGCAAGGAACCATCACAAGTATGAATCGAAGGATTATGAAAAATCAAAAGTCCATAATTGAGTAACAACAACTTTCAAAACCAAACAATAGATCTCAGTTCAATGTCTAGAACCAGGGACAGAACAATAAACAAAAGTAAGAAAAAAAGAAAACAGCAACTATCATGTACATAAATATTCCTAGTAACAAAAAACCATCTCAATCTTTTTCTGGTAAAAGATTGTTGTCCTATTAAGACTTAGAAAGCCACAATATGAAGAGGAGAAACCAGTAAGAAAATAAATATAAATTGCTTTGTGCAATAACTCTGCAGAATGTACACGGAGCAATCAACTCATGAAAGAAAACAAGAATTACAAGGAGACGAGTTCTATATGAGAATCTTGATGTTGCCGACAAAATCTAAATCTAGAACCACCGAAGTCAATATAGGGTTAATCACCACATATCCAGAATAGCCACCAACCCTTTTTCATCCAAAACAATTCACAAAAAGCAGCAAAACTAGTAACAAAGATAAGAGAAAGGAGAATTTACTCTCATTGGGTCCATGGAAATGCACATAAAACTCTTGCATTCCATCATTAATCATCTCCACCTTGTAGTCACTCATCATCCTAACAATTGAAGAGAAAAAACCCAAAATCAAGAGAAGAATCCGGAGTCAAACTCAGACACCCAATTGGAAAAAGACTGTAACTTGAATCAAAACAAAAGCATAAACCAAAAAACAAAAAATGATGTGTATTAACAGTTTCATCAAGTCCATCTCTCGCCGCTTGCTTGGAGAAGACATGGTGTTTGATTTTTTCTTTTCCTTAGTTACTTGCTTTTCAGGGATTAAGAGAGAGAATGAGAGAGGTGTTTGGGAAGAAGAGAAAGAAGAGGTTTGTGGGAGACCTTTGCTTGTGCAAATGGAAGAAGAAAATTGGTTCAGACAGCAATCACCAAAAACTGGGACTTACATAGTAACAATAATCACAAAAATAAAAATACTTTTATCAAATACCTTGTTTACATAAGCAGTGTGTTACAAAAACTAAATTTGCTAAAAAAGAATCCACAGCTTTGGCTTTTGTTGAATAATCAAGAACAAAATAAAAAAAGTTAAACAAAAATAGAAAATAAAATAAACTTGTGAATAGAAAATAGACATTGAAGTAATAGCCTACCCTTTTACATGCCTTACAAGATTCCTTCCAACCTAATTCCCATTTCCCATGTTGCAACTTTTCACCGTCTAAGTTAAAATATTCCAGCTTTAATATTTTAGTAAATTAAATAATTCAAGATTTGGTCACGTACGCTTCATTTTGTTCCCACGTCATAAACCCTTACCTAGATTCACATGTCAAATTTAACACAAAAATCCATTTCAATTGTATATAATAATAATTATTATTATTCCACTTTACTATGTGATATGTTAAAGAAATTGTTCACGTATTTTAAAGCAGATAATCCATTCAATTGCTTTTGTAATACATGATTTAGAGCTTAGTTTTCATTGTTCTTATCCTTTTAAAGATAAAACGTGTGGGAGCATCATCCATATCTCACATTATTCTGCACCGGAACAAACAAAAAACATTAAATTTAAAGTCACGATGTTAAAAAATAAAACTGTCACATATTTTTTTTTACTATACTAAAAGCTAATATTTTTTTTATGTAAACAAGCATTTGTAAGCAACACTTCAAAATCTTCCTATTAAAATCCATTTACCTATACTGCACTGGTTTGAACAATCAATACAACAAACCAACCATAATTTATGATACTATTAATAAAAAAGTTCATAAAATATCAGACTCTTTTTACATATATAATTTCTTTCTAATAAATATCTATGATGTAGATTTATTTATTTATTAGGTGGTATTTGTAAAATGATAAAATTATGGCACATGGTTCCTTACTACAGGTGTTAGTTTCGTAGGTTATCCTAATTACAGTGTGTGAGTGTTGTCATGTATAGACAAAAACATGAGTCCATTATCTTGATGATTCATTGTTTCAACTTTGTTGGACGGTGGTGAAGCTTTTTCTTTGGACATGCAAGGACAAAACGTGTAAAAGTGAATTTCAGATGCATTTCACTTCAGTGTTGGAATGGATAGATACAAAATTTTAATTACAAATATAGAGAAGAAAAAAAAAACAAGTGGGTGTGATTATTTGAGGTGAGAAGAATTATTTATTAATATTATTTGTTATTTGCTTTCCGACATTGGAAAATCAGAATAAAGTAATGGTGATGAGTCATGGAGAGGAGAAAGATATGGGGAATTTGGTTCCCTCTATGTTTCCTATTGCTGAAGTCAAATTCAACTATTGCAGGTTTATTTATGTGTTATCATCATTACATACTTTTTATCTAGTATCCAAAAGATGATAATATGCTTTAAATATGTTGTATATTTATTTTTTATATTGGTGATATTAATTTAAATTTCTTTCTCTGTAATTTTATAATTTGTTTGAACTAAAAAGAAGAATGTAAGACAGGTGAATATACAAAAAAGAAAGTTGTTTTATTAATGCACAATAATGCATATTGATGCACACAAATACACGATCATAGTAGATGTTTATAAAATTATAAAACGGATTAAAGTAATTATACATAATCTACTACATTTTTAACCATAATGACAATCATCGAATCAAATCGTAAATGAATATGATGTTAATAGTTTAAGTGATGTGAATGAATATGTATATCTATATATTACATGAAGATGTATTATTATTCTTTTAGGTGGGATAACAGAAACATATACAACATATCTAAAAAAGTTAAATTAAAAATACTATATTATTGACAAAAGAAAAATATTTATAATAATTTGTTGGACTAATGCAAATTAATCTTATAATATGCAAAATTGTATATATTTACATAGTTATTGGAGGATTTATTCTCACAATTATTATTAATGATTTTATAAGTTAATTTTTGTGTGATATATTTAAAAGATGGATGATAAGTGATAGATTATATGAAATTTTGACATATTCTAATTTATAAAGAAGAGTTTAATATTGTAATTAATGTAAAACCCATTTTCTATTTTTAAGTTTTGGATTTAGCCTTACTGAAGGGTCCAAGCCAACCACTTATTTTCCCACCTTCAGTTTTTCCTCCTCAATTTCACATTTAGTTTTCTCTATTTCACTCATAACAATTCTCACTCTTACTTTCCTTGAACAGAATCTGAGCTATGACTTGAACTAAGTCTTCCTCTAAACTAACGGAACGTACTCTACTTCAAGTAAGTCGAATCCTAATTTCTGTTTTTCTCTCTTCTTCCAACTCTATAATATTGGATTTGTCTTGGGGTTTTCCTTAGGGTCTCATTTCGTCTACTTGTGTGATTTTTTCCAACTCTTTAAGTCGTAAGTCTTGGTGTTCCTTCCACTAAGGGCTTTCTCCTCTCAAGTCTAACTCTTAGTCAAGGTAAGGGAAGCTAGGATTTTTTTCTACATTTTTGAAGCATCTTGCCTGTTTTTGGTTCTGTTTCATATTTAAAATGCTTGGTTGACGTTTGTGCTTGTATGAGAATGAACTGACTGTGATTTGATATTAATTTTTTTTTTGCATGCGTGAGCAGGGAAGAAATTTGTTGTTTTCGCCTAAGCGAGCAACCCTCGCCTAAGTGAAAATAGTAGAAAACTCACTCAGGTTCTGCTCAAGTTGTCACTCAGGCAAGAAGCTTCAGTTTTGAGCAAAGAACAATCTCGCTCAGGCGATAAGGTCTAGTTTAAGCGAGAACTCGCAGAACCTCACAATGCTTATTGTTCGAGCTCTCGCCCAGACGAGAATGCCTAGCTTAAGCGAGAAAACTTCTATTGCTTAAGCGAAGGCTTTTAGCTTGAACGAGACTGGTACATGGATGTGTTTCATTATTTGATTTCTTTTATTATATGTTGTTTTACTTCTCAAGAGTATTATGTATAATGTTGTGCCTGTATTATGAGATATTTTGAACTGAAATTGATATGTTTGGTATGAAATAAGCATGTATGTGTGAGAATATGTATACGGTATATGTTTGATGTGTATGTATTGAAATAAAGATTCAAGCAAGGCTGCATCCTGACACTCTAATGAATCAGTCAGACTCACATAGAGTAAACTGGTTCAAGTGGTTAGAGTAGCAGGAGGTACTAATCTTTGGCAGGATAATGGTCTTAGATGATCATGGACTAACCTTGTGTGTGGTAGGGTGAAACTCATTGGCATTGGCTCTGTAGAGCAGTAGAGGCCACCACAGGTGCAAACATTAGTGAATCTGATCTCATTACATGTATTCATCTAGATAGTCGAGTTAGAGGGTATTTGAATTGTTTACTATCACATGTTGTTTGAATATAATAATATGCTTATTTATTTATATGATAAAAATTATTTTTCTCTAGCTTACCCTTTCTTTTTGTGTTTGTTTCCTGTTTGGCTTTCCTTTTTGCAATGATCACCAAATATTTGGTGTGAGCAGATATGGAAATTCCAAGAGATCTTTCATACAGCGATGATGTTGTTGTCTAGTTTAGGCGTATTAGTTAATGCTCTTTTGAGCATCTTTTGATGAATTGTTTATTTAGTAATTCCTTGCTATGTGAGCAATCTTTTTGGACAATTGTTGTATGTTTAAGTTATGTTTAGTGGCATTGTTTTGTGTCTTAGTATTCCTTTCCATTATAATTTAGGATAACTGTAATGACAAATTCTTTATACTTGATGTTGTGTGCTCTACTTTATATTATGATTATGTGATGTTTTGTATATCATTGCTCATCTACTAAATGGGACTAGATATGCATTAATAGTATATTGGACTAGATATGCATTAATAGTAAAATGAAAACAAATAGTTTAATAATCATTCTCATTTATTAATAAATCAATCTTATTTATTATAACGGTAAGAGTTAAATATATTTTTGGTTCCTTAACTTATAGTAAAAATTGGAATTAGTTTTTTTTTAAACTTTTAATAATAATCAATTAGACTATAGTAAAGTGTTTAGTGAAACTGTGTACTAAAGCATTCAATTAGATTTTTTTTTTCTAGAGGTTTGTTCTTAATTTATAGTTGTCTTATCTCACTAGGATTTTTCCATTTGGTTAGCTTAATCAAGGATTCAGAACCCTGAAATCTCACTGGGATTAATGAAGAAATTGAAAGGATTTGATGGACTTGCAATATCAATAGGGAATTGCAATGCTACTCGAAGAAATTCATTATATTTGTAATAAGTTGTTTTAAATTTGTTTTAATTTGTATATGGTTTAAATATACATTTGGTCTCTATTTTTGTTGATTTTATTTAATTTGGTCCCTATTTTCGTTTTATGTTCAATTAGGTCCTCATTTTCGTCAAATTGTGGTCAATTTGGTCATTTTCACTAACGGTGTTTAAATAGTTAACGTTTTTGAACAGTACATGTCATGTGTCACTCTTGGTTTTTCTGATTTTTTTTTTATTTTTTTTAATTTTTTTAGTTTCAAAAAATGATCCACGTGTCAAGTCACAATTGTGCCACGTGTCAATGCTAGTGTCACGTGTCAGTTTGTGGTAGTATTATTTTTTTTGTTCAATTTAGTCCCTATATTCTTTATTTTTGTTCAATTTAGTCCCAATTTTTATTAAAATAAATCAATTTTGTCCTTTTCAAATTGACACTAAATTTAATATCTTTTATACAAATTATATTAATATCTTTTCTAAAATTTACCTTTAAATTTATTATTTAAATTATAAATTATTAAATTTAATTATAAATTGAATAAATTCTTATATTTAATTTCTAAATAGAATATAATTATTTAAAATATTATAAGAATATAATTATTAATGTTTTTTCTAATATTTATATTCTAAAATATTTTTAAAATTGATATATAAAGATATTTTAAATATTCAAAATATTTTAGAAAAATAAACTAATATTTGTAAAATTAACATTTACATATAAAATATTTTAGATTTTAATATCTAAAATGCAATAAAAATATTAAATATTTTAAATTTAA
>Ga0209589_1011720_pt1 | contig 12210 bp, 16 predicted proteins | sample CowpeawhiteBW_FD_187525 | JGI IMG/M metagenome (GOLD analysis project Ga0209589, IMG submission 187525) | Root nodule microbial communities of legume samples collected from California USA - Cow pea white BW (SPAdes) (version 2) | ecosystem: Host-associated > Plants > Roots > Nodule | place: USA...
GCTCTTTTGTCTCTCATTTTTGTAACCTTATTTGACCTAGTTTCTAGAAGCTAGGGTTAGGTTTTTGTAGAGACATCCTTAGGTATCTTTTATTTGCTTAGAGGTCCCTAAACTCTTCTATATAAGGGGTGCTCCTAGACATGTAAAAGGGTTGAACATTTTGAAGTAAAAACACTCTTGTGTCTCAACCATTTGTGAGAGTTTCCTCCCTAGGGAGTGAATACTGTTAAGCCTTATCTTGTATAGCAAGTGGCGGCGCACATCCACTCATCTTCAAGGTTGCCAAGGCTTCTAGCCTAGCCTTGTAGTGGCGTGCTTCTCACATTTTTACCATTTCTTTCCTTTCCATTTTATGTTTTCTTCTTCCATTATTCATCTTCTATGCTTTCCATTTTTATTGTTTCTTCTTTCATTTTGCTCTTTAAGTGTTGTTATTGTCATGTGTGTTTTAAGCTTGAATCCAACTCTCTTCTTACTTTAATTGTTCTTGGTTTTCTATTGTTTATGTGCCTTCCATTTCCTTTTTGTTTTGAATCAATCCATCATCTTATTCTCTTGAGCTTTGTGAAAGGAACCTTCACATCTAGATAGCATGCTATCTTAATGTCCAGTGGGGATTTCACTTAGCTTTCTTAATCATCTCACACCATATTCAATAATCATAAAAAGGAACAAGATAATCCTTCATCACTTAATGACTTGCTTGATGAAATGCATGGTGCTTGTTATTTTTCCAAAATAGATTTAAAAAGTGGTTATCATCAAATAAGGATGGGAGAGGGAGATGAATGGAAAACTACTTTTAAAACTAAATTTTGCTTGTATGAATGAATGTTATGCCTTTTGGGTTAACCAATGCACCTAGCACCTTTATGCGGTTAATGAACCATGTGTTGAGGGATTTCATTGGTAAATTTGTTGTTGTATATTTTGATGATATTTTGATATATAGCAAAACACTTAATTCACACATGGGACATGTAAAGGGAGTTCTAGAAGTACTGAGGCGGGAAAAACTATATGCCAATAAGGACAAATGCATTTTTTGTACACATGAAGTGGTTTTCCTGGGGTTTGTCGTTAGCTCAAAAGGGGTACAAGTTGATGACGAAAAAGTCAAAGCCTTTAGGGACTAGCCCATCCCTAAGAATGCAAGTGAGGTCAAAGTTTTCATGGCTTGGCTAATTTTTATAGGAGGTTTGTCAAGGATTTTAGCACCATATCATCCCCACTAAATGAAATTGTTAAGAAAGATGTAGGCTTTAAGTGGGGAAAGGAACAACAAGATGCTTTTGATAGTCTCAAATACAAACTCACACATGCACCTATCTTAGCTTAACCAAATTTTGACAAATCCTTTGAGCTAGAGTGTGATGCTTCAAATGTGGGTATAGGCGGTGTTCTCTTATAGGAAGGGCATCCTATAGCCTATTTCAGTGAAAGGTTGAAAAGGGCGGTGGGAAACTATTCCACTTATGACAAAGAGTTATATCCCCTAGTTAGAGCTTTGCATACTTGGCAACATTATTTGCTTCCTAAGGAATTTGTAATTCATAGTGATCATGGTCCTTAAATATCTTAAGAGCCAAGGTAAACTCAACAAAAGAAATGCTAAATCGGTAGAATTTATTGAACAATTTCCTTATGTTGTTAAGCATAAAACAGGTAAGGCAAATGTTGTGGCTGATGCATTATCTAGGAGGCATGCATTATTATCTATGGTTGAAACTAAAATACTTGGTTTTGAAATTTTTAAGGAATTGTATGTTGATGACCATGATTTTGGTGAAATCTATCAACATTGTGAAAAAGGGAGCTTTTAAAGATTTTTTCAAGCATGATGCGTTTCTTTTCAAAGGAACTAAGTTGTGTGTGCCTAAAGGGTCAATGAGGGAATTATTTGTAAAAGAAGCTCATGAAGGGGGATTAATGGGACATTTTGGGGTTCAAAAGACCTTAGACATATTGCATGATCATTTCTTTTGGCCTCACATGAAACATGATATGCATTCTTTTTGTAATAAATGTATCACTTGTAAGCGTGCTAAATCTAAGTCTATGCATCATGGGATGTTTATGCCCTTACCTGTTCCGAACTCTCCTTGGATTGATATTTCTATGGACTTTGTTTTGGGTCTCCCAAGGTCCAAAGGGGAAAAAGATTATGTTTTTATTATCATTGATAGGTTCTCAAAGATGGCCCACTTTATTCCTTGCCACAAAAGCGGTGATGCCAATCATGTGGCCAATTTATTTTTCAAAGAAGTGGTAAGATTACATGGATTTCCACGGAGCATTGTCTCAGATAAGGATGTCAAATTTGTTAGCTATTTTTGGAAGGTCTTATGGGTAAGTTAGGTACAAAGCTTCTCTTCTCTACAACTTGTCATCCTCAAATAGATGGCCAGACAAAAGTGGTAAATCGAACTCTTTCGCAACTCCTTAGATGTTTTGTAAACAAATATTTGAAAACTTGGGACGAGTGATTACTTCATGTGGAGTTTGCTTATAATAAGGTAGTTCATTCTACTACTCAGATGTCTCCTTTTGAGGTAGTATATGGTTTTAATCCTTTAACCCCATTAGATTTGTTACCTTTACCTAATATTGATTCTATGACTAACAAAGATGGACTTTCTAAAACAACTTTTGTCTGAAACTTGCATAAAGAGGTAAAGGCCCAAATAGAAAAGAAGATGGAGAAGTTAGCCTCTAAGGCTAACCAAGGGAGGAAGCAGATCAAGTTTGAACTTGGCGATTGGGTATGGGTTCACTTTAGGAAGGAAAGATTTCCTTTTAAACGAAAATCTAAACTTTTACCAAGAGAAGATGGACCATTTCAAGTTCTTAAAAGAATCAATGACAATGCCTATATTGTTGATCTACCTGAAGATTATGGGGTAAGCTCTAGTTTCAATATTAATGACTTGTCTCCATTTGATGTAGGTTCGAAATTGAGGACAACTTCGATTCAAGAAGGAGAGAATGATAGAGGACTATCCCTAGAATCCATACAAGAAGAACTTGAAAATGAACCTTTACAATTCAAAGGACCTATGACAAGGGCAAGGAGTAAGAGATTGGAAAATCAAATATATTCAAGGCTCTTGATACTACAAGCAACTGCAAGTGGAAATTTAAAGGATATGAAGATCATGGCTTGGAGCACTTTTGAAGGATAGTTATTAGGAAATTAGTTTATATTTTTGGACTTCGGGTTTTCTTTTAGAAATTAGTTATGTTCTATATTTTTGGGCTTTCTTTTATAAATTAGTTTATATTTTGGTTTGGGCCTTCTTATAGGGTTCTTAGGTTTTCTTAAATTCATGTGCCTATATATAAAGGTACCAAAAACTATTGTAGACACTTTTAGTGATATATTGAATTTGATTTCATTAAAGAGAGGATTCTCTTTGTTCGTGGTTTGGCCTCTGGTTCTTATCAAAGATTAATATCTTTATGGCGAATCTTCACTTGACTTATCAATCTGCTAGATTGTGGCATCCTCCATCTCTGCCTTATTCCGCGTTCTTCTTTGAATTATTCATTTCATGCCTCTTGAGGATTCAAATTCAGAAACGATCATACTCTTTCCTGGATAGGATCGTATCATGATGAATTCTTGAAGGACTGAAAAAATGACACAACTTCTTTAAGGGCAAACAATCGCTTCAACCTTGGTATTGTAGGCGATTAACACACCCGCTTGGCAGAGGGAATATCTTTGTCTTTGTAACATCCCGCCCGGATATTACGAATTTAATAAAATAAAATGGAAATAATATGTCAGCATCATTTATTAAAATCTCATTTAATAACAATACCTCGTTTCCCAAAACACGGGAAATGTAAAACTTCATTAAATTACCAATGAGTCCATAAATACAAAACTGTGAGTTTAGTCAAGTAGGCCATGAGCCTTTACATCATATTTTAAAATAGAATAACAAAAATGTGAACATAAAAATTCCCATAATCATCCCCTCTCCGCAGGTAAGCCTCACCAGCTCCACCTGCATCATCACCTGCTCACGTGTACCGCGTACACGATCATCGCCAAACACAAGCAGATAGGGTGAGCTAACAATTGAAACACACAAAAATATACCAAACATACATATACATGTAAAACCAATACAAATAATATAACAATAACACAAACGTTTTCTTTATATTGCATGGCCACAAAAATATAAAATATCCTTTCTTTTCCCACAGAACCCTACTCCATTTCCATCACATGGCCACCACCATGTAAACCGATGCACCTAGTGGAAGTCTCGTTACCTTCCCTCCACATGGCCACCACCATGTATATTAGGTACATCAGGAAACCTCGTTCCAATTCTTCACATGGCCACAACCATGTTAGTAGTGTTCTACATCTTCTATTAAGTATCTCAAGGTGCTTTGCTGCAACACCTATCGGCCACAACCGATAGAGCACGTGCGAAAACCATGCTACGGATCACACACCGTAACGCCAGGTGGAGTTCCCAAGTACGAACATAGTCCGTAACTTTCCAAGACTACCAAACTCGTCAACAACCAATGAGGAGGGCAATCCATCTGGACCCATCCGTACTGGCCACAACCAACACACTCACACCGGCACACTCGCCAACCCGAGCCACAACCCAAGGTTCCTCGTGTTCATCCGCTATCCTGAGCCACAACTCAAGGAAAGTCATTACGGGCCACAACCCATAGAATGCTACGTGCTTAACCCCTATCCTGAGCCACAACTCAAGGATATATTCCGGGCCACGACCCTTGGAACACCAGCAAGCCCACCATCGAGATGTTCTTAGAAGCCTTATAGACCATGCTTTACAATTTCCAACTCATCCCATTAATATAGCAATAACACATGCTTTGAAAGTTTCTCGACACCCTCGCTCATTTAAACTAAACTCCTTGGTTTAACCTGTCCAGCCTATCTCACTTAAGGTAGACCCATTAGCTTGGGCGAGCCCCCATCACCTCTGCATCCTATGAAGTCTCGCTTAAGTGAGATCATTCTCGCTTGGGCGAGACTCCCACTCGCCCAAAATTAATATACCTCGTCTAGGCGACGAGTTCAACAACAACCACCAACCTTCCCTCGAGATCTCGCTTAGGCGAGAGGTGCTCACCTGAGCGAGACGTCATTCCGCTCAAAACCACAATCAATCCCGCCTATGCGAGATGTTCAATAAAACCACCTAAATCACCCACGAATTCTCGCTTGGGCGAGGTATACTCGCCTAAGCGAGATGACCCGTCGCCCAAGACCAAATCACACCGCCTGGGCGAGATGCACGAGTAAAATAGAGGATACGCGTCCCTGCATGTCTCGTCTAGGCGAACCTAGCTCGCCTGAGCGAGAATTGCAGGTTCTAACACTGATTCACGCACAAACACATTGCACCAGCGACCCAAAACATAACCCAACCATACCAATTCATTCAGCACAACTTTGATAGACATTTTAGCATAATGGAACACGAAAATATGCCCCAACAACCCCATCTTTGTACAATCACAGAATAGGCAGTGTATAACCCCATTATTTTCATGCTTTTACACTAGAATTCAATCAAACAGTACCAATTCACCCAACCCTGAATTCATCACAGATACAGTGCAGAATCCATAGCATGTACTCATAAAAACCATGCAATATAATCAAAGGCATACAATTTCGGGTTCAGCTCCCCTAACCTGAAAAATCCCTTGCTTAACTTCTGAAATTGGGAAAATTCCTTTGATCACCAAGGCTTGCCTTATCACCACTTCAATTACCCCTATCTAATTCTCTCAAAATTCTCTATTTTACCTTGAATTCGTGCACCTCTTAGAGCTCTCTGAAAACAGCCTCTCTTAGGTCTATGCAAAAAAAAAAACGGGGGAATATGATTAAATTTGGATTTTATTGCGCTTTTCAAGGGTCGTGACTTGATTGTTTCTCAGCCCTTTAGCTTGCCCACTTTCTGCTAGGTTTCTCCACAATTAAAGTTTAAGCAAAAAGAGTTAAATTTGACTCACCAAGGTTTGAACTCATGACCTTCCCACTACCAAGTCAAAGCTAAACCACCAAGCCAACTTATGTTTCTTGCTAACACGCACAATTCAAGCATTATCTCATACAAAAATGTGGCTCAACGTATCATTAAAGCAACAATAGCAAAAACACACACAATTGGCATACATAGGACTCGAACCTAAGTCCCCTCACACAATCAAAGTACTCTCAACCATTTGAGCTAGTACTTTTCCACGTCATTCATAACAGAATTTAATGTCATAAATGCACTACCCTCCCGCATTTATTAATTAATTATTCATTTAATTAATTAAATTCCGCTGATCTTATAGTCTTCATCAGCACTACTTCCATCAATTTTCTTTTTAAATAATAATAAACCACATGTTGGACACACCTTTAGTGAAACAAACTCATCTTTGTACAATACACAATCAATGAGGGTATGCATGTATCTTTTTGTACTCTAAACCTACTCGAAATAAAATTTTCTTCACCTCGTAATTATGGATAGGTAACATGTTATTTTCTTAAAGCATATTCTTCAATAACTCCAATTATGCGAAACTTTTATTAGCCCATCGGCTTCTTGATTTTAAACTGAACAATTTCAAAGTTTTCGATATCGTGTAAAGTTAGCGCATCATGGGTACAAATTTTCCTCTGAATTGGACTTTAGATAATCATATAAATGAGCTCTTCCAAAATTTTCTTCACCAATATTACGCACCATGTCCTCTAAATGATCACTCATTCATTCATCCACATATTTTGTTACTTGTGACGTCGTAGGTTTGTGTAATACTTCTTCATGCTAAGTCTAAACTGTATAACTTCTGACTATATCGAAGATGAATAGATGATCAAATGTTGGGCCAAATTCTTGACATATTTGATTCAGACAACAACACAAGGACAATAATATGTTCTGTTAACGAAGACTGTGTGTTTTTGAGCATATTGCAATAACTTAAAAAACTCCTTTTTCATACTCTTGACTGATGTGGCGTGCATTCATCCAACTTTGATATGTTATACATTCATAATAAACTCCATCATTCTTAAATTTTTAACTCTCACAAGGTGAGGCCTACCCATTCAGAAAAATACTATTTGTCACAATTCACTAACACGTATAGGAAGAAGCCTAAAATCATAATTTTGACAAAAAATTGGCATCATTTCGCATTGATCTCCGAAGTACACAAAATGAAAGTGATCACATATGACCAGAATCAAGTATCCATCCAAAAAACAACACAAAATTGTCTCAACCAAAATTTTATCAAATTTACGCATAAACTTCAATGTACAAGTTATAATAAATGATGATTTTTTTTGTCCAAATTGTCGTATTGGACAATTCAAGATTTACAATAAATGATTAATATTTAATCATTTGTGCTAAATCTCCAATGGAAACTAAGATTCGCCAGTGTTGAACTAAAATTATAAAAAATCCCAACATAAATCACTACAAAAAAAAAGATATATAGCATGAGTCATTTTATGGAGGTTAAAAAGACCTCCACAAATAAAGTTCATATGGATAAATTATGATAAATTTTATAAAAGCTAATAATAGAGATATTTTTTATTTTTTTAGGAGGTTTATGACCTTCCCGGAATGCAACACATTCTTCTCTTCCAAATCACATGTTCCCTTCCAAATCAGAATCTTTCCCTTTCACTCTAAAACCTAACTTCAGAGTGTTCCGCTCCACGATTAAGCCAGGCCGTAGTCTCCGTTGCAGCGATCTTCGTCGCGCCAGCTCCGTCGCGTCGTCTCCGTCGCGCCAGCTTCGTTGCGCGGACTTCGTCGCGCTAGCTCCGTCAAAAACCTAAGTTCAGAGTGCCAATCGATTCCGCTCCGCAATTAAGCCATGTCGTAGCCTCCGTTGCAGTGATCTTCGTCGCGCCGTCTCCGTCCCGCCAACTCCGTCACACCAGCTCCGTCCCGCGGTCTTCGTCACGCCAATTCCGTCTTGTGGTCTTTTGAGAGGACATGGTGTGGGTCCTTTTGGTTGGAGACTTTTGGTGTGGGTTCGATGCATGAATTCTCTAAGTTTTTATTGTGTTCCAGCAATTTAATGTTTGCTTTTGTTAGCCAGGCAGAGCTAGCATTTTCTGAATTTTCTGGAAATGGTGCTGGAATACTATCTGCTGCTAGCACAGCTGCCAGTACTTTTCTCTTAGTTTTTGTCGCCGAATGGGGTGATAAGTCATTTTTCTCCACAATTGGTGAGTTCTAACGTTAGAATTATTGGTTTGAAAGTATATATGGAACACCTATACCTAGAACTATCGTTTTTGTCGTTATTAATATCAAACTTTTTATGATTTTGCTATTCCTTGGTCTGGAAGCATAGGAGACAAAAATGCGAAATGACATGCGAAAACTGATAATGTGTTGTGGGTTTGTGGTGATTTTACAAGGTCTTTTTGTGATATGTCATGTTTGTCAATGGTAGAACTTTTCATTTTTAAGTTGTCCTTGCTATTGATTCGGGAAGAATATGCGGCTAGCTAGTTTTGGTTCTTGCTATCTCCAGGTATAATTAAATCTCTTAGAAATTAAAAGTGCATATGTTGGTTAGATTGGCCAAGTTACAACTTCAACAACTGACGGGAAACACTTTTAAAATTGGCAAATTCTTTATGAAACTTTCTTTTACTTTTGGCAATGTTGTTCGCTGAATTTTAAATTTTCGTGTTTTGGATCGCTGGCTATAGTTTATTTTGTCCTTGTCCTTGGTTCCCTCGTTACTTTCATTGCCTACGCTGTGTGGAGGAATCATTACTTCCTATACCTAGTGGTTGCATTCACCATTGCTGTTGGAGTATACTTAGGATTTAGGACCATAATCACATGCGATGGTGGTGAGAAATAACTTATATTTTTGTTGTATATCGTCTTAAAAGTTGTTCTGTTGAAAGCTATCAGTATGAAAGGCTCATGATGATCGCTTAAAATATTATATTTTAATTTTGAAAATGGTAAGTGTTTCTCTGGAAACAATGGTAATTATAGATTTCTAGAGACACTTCAGTTCATGGTTGCCATCAATAACACCAAAGGAGTTTATGAATTTGTCCAAGCTCGTCAACTCTGGTAACAAATATCCCATTCTATCTCTTTTTTTTTCTCAGTTTTCTTATGTTTTGTTACAATTATGTGTATATAGTTAGGTTTTTACAATGATTAGATAATTTAGAAGAGGTGGGTGGTGTATGAGTGTCAGGTATGGAAAATGCTTCAAGACAAAGTTATTCCCAAAAATGCACGCTTTCATATCGAGCACGGAGTCAACAAAAGTGATTCTAAACAATGAGGAGAAATTCTCAAAGAAGTATATGAAGTCAATCGTTGAGCTTGTTGGACGTGATAGCTTGCTCTGTGCTGCACACCAACATCACAAACTTATTTGCAGTTCTCTGTTTTCTCTGTTCTCGACCTTCCTTTGTTGAACTCTTTGATTCACTTCTTCTTGAAGCTATAAGTAGTTGGAAATGTGGATTTGTTCTCGTTATTCAAGATGAAACACTAAGGTATTTCAACTAAACAAAAATAAATTAAGCTTATTCTTTATGTAAATACTACCTCTTAACACCATTATTTATATTCCAAAATAACTAATTTTTTAAACTAAAAATAATTATCAAAATAACTAAGAATTTAAGTATAACTTAAAGTTTCATATTGAATGAAAATAAAAATGAAGGAAGTTGAGTGCCGAGTAGAAAAAATATTAACACTAAGTTTTCATTCTCAATGTTCTAATGTAGTTAAGCTGATATGCATGGTTGATAAAGTTTTTCTAAAGCAAAGTTGATAAAGTTTTTCTTATTAGTTATTAGTTAGATCCAATCACAAATTGAGTTTTATCTTAAAACTCAATTTATAAATTTGTATTAATGTAGTTATTAGGCAACAAGTCAAAGAGTTTTGTATGGTTTCCAAACTTCTTTTTTACTGTATTCTTCTGTTATAAATGATTACTGTATTCACACATTAGTATATTATTTATAATGAATAATAATCGAGAATAAAATTAATATTTAAATATGGAAAATATTTGGTAAATTGGTAAGATATTTTACTATCTACCATATTATATCTTTCTTTAATGTTATATTTAAATCATATTTCTAACAATTATGGAAAATCACTCTTTCAACTTCAAGCTAAGAGGACGACTCAAGCTACAAATGAGAGTAAGTTCCACTTGTCTTGCTTCAGTTTTTTCATGCATTCTTCTGCTACATTCTCATCAGTTTATGTATTGTAGATTCAGCTTCTTCAATACAAATACACTAGTACTTAATGACTAGTCCATTCACTGATGTGGCAACACACAAATTCTTTGAAAGTCGTAAATATTTAGGTCTCAAGGCTGAACAGGTAAGATGTCTAAACCATTTTCTAGCATTATATTTATAGAATTTTACTAATAGGTGTTGTTTCTTGTCTGTGTAGGCAAACTGGAAATGTATACAAGAATGTGAAGAGGAAGATTGAGAGAGGAGTTTTTCCAACATGTATATCAGGAAACAACTTAGTATGTCATTTCTCTTTACTAGCCAGTGATGAGAAATTGTGCTATTTCATGGCATGAAAGAAGACCATGTTCGTTTCGGGATTTTTTTCTTCTAGTATATCAATTGAGTTTCTTGATATGATGTATATCGAGATTTATGCTTTGGGATTTTTACTTTATTCGTTCCATGTCAAGGTTACTTTGAAAGATTAGGAAAGGAGAGTTAGTAGCATAAACAGAGAAGATTTGCATATGAAGGTTACTTCTGTTGTCTCCATGAACATTTTTGTTGCCCTTCTCTCTGCTTGCATCATCATCGGTCATCTCTTGGAGGAGAACCGATGGATCAATGAATCCATCACTGCCCTTCTCATTGTCAGATTCTTATTTGTTTTTATTGTAGCTATCGACATTGAGAAGATGAGTTTTTAGAAAAAGTTCCGTTTTTCTTTGGCAGGGTCTTTGTACTGGAGTCTTTATACTGCTATCTACTGGAGGAAAAAGCTCATATACTAGTATTCAGTGAAGATCTTTTCTTCATTTACCTTCTCCCACCCATCATTTTCAATGCCGGGTTAGTTCACTACTCTTTTTTACATTTTCATTCAGCTTTTTGTTACATGCTCAACTGCATAATTTAAGATTCATTGTAGTTGAGGAAATCGATATACTGCAATTTCAATTGCTCTTTTATTCTTTAACCATTCCAGGTTCCAAGTGAAGAAGAAATAGTTTTTTCGCAACTTTATGACTATTATGCTCTTTGGTGCAGTTGGTACTTTGATATCATTCTGCATCATATCACTGGGTAATCGAAGTCATCATCTAATTCTTCTTTTATCCCAAAGTAATATCAAATCATATTTGGTTGTGTTGTCCCAATTTGTTTATCAATTTCATTTATCTTGAATAGGTGCCATACATTTTTTTCAGAAGTTGGACATTGGTTCCCTCAAGATTGAAGATTTTCTTGGTGTGCTTAAATTACCTCCTTACCTTACAATACTTTGTTGGAATAATTAACTGCAAATTGCAAAGAGATATCCCTGGAGTGGACAAATTGCAGCACCATTTCCATTTGGTTCTGCACCTTTTATTGGCTTTCCATTGAGTGTTATTATGTTGACATGGCTGCTTCTCCCAGTGCTGACATGGCTACTTGAGGGGTAACTTTTTCCAATAAATATATGTAGCCATAACTATTGTAACTCATTAATTATCTTGGTACTTATTTGTGATGTGATTTTCAATACAAGAATTATACTGTATCGGTGTGAGTTAATCATCGATACCAAATAATCATGATTTTTGTGCAGGTCAATGATCTAGTAATAAACTATTTTAGTATATGCATGTTGATTTCATGATTTGAGGTCGATGTCCTTCTTGGAGCTAATATTTATCTTTTATAATTTCAGCAAACCAGTGATGCAAATGAGCCTAAGTCTTCTATGTGTACAAGAGGATCATCTGGTGGTAGCAACATTTAGGGTGTTGATGATGTTTTTTAGGATGAAACTATTTAGTGTATTATGAACTTTGAGTAAGTATGGATTAAGTTGTAATTGTTTCAATTTAAATTGCTTTTATGTTAATATGTTGATTTTGAGAATCAAAAGTTCTAATGATATATATTTGAGCACTTTG
>Ga0209589_1011722_pt1 | contig 12208 bp, 4 predicted proteins | sample CowpeawhiteBW_FD_187525 | JGI IMG/M metagenome (GOLD analysis project Ga0209589, IMG submission 187525) | Root nodule microbial communities of legume samples collected from California USA - Cow pea white BW (SPAdes) (version 2) | ecosystem: Host-associated > Plants > Roots > Nodule | place: USA...
TATTCTCTATTTTATTATTATTGTGGATTAACATTAATAAATAAATAATATTATTTATAAATATCAATTATATTGCACAATTGTTATTAATTTATGGATAATATATATTGGGTTTCTGATGAACGATCCGTGATGGGTTGGATTGTTCAATGAACGGTCTATGATGGACTTAAGTATTCAGGAACTTGTTGAGAGGTCCCTGGTCTCTGCTGGTAAGGTTATAAAACTGATACCCATTAATCAGTTTTTTATGAGACAACGTCAGAATATATTTGTAAGATGCGCTCTAGAAAAACCAACCAGTAAGAGAGCAGTATAGTTTCACATGTAAATAATTTCTAATCATTCATTGATTATATTTGGAAGATTAAGTATCACTTTTATCTATATTGTTCTTAATTACTGATAATCAGGTACGCTTTCGCATACTACTCTTATTATTAGGAACTGCTCTTAATATTGCAATAATATATTATATCGATAATTTGATGCTTCTTATGATTTATTTTGGATTCATAATCTAACATGGTCTGCAAAGCATCAAAATGGTTGAAACTGGTGAAGTGCGCAGAGGTGGGTTCGTTCTAGTGCCTTACTTGCGATTTGCAGGTACATGGCTAATGTCATGGTGGTTGCGGTGTTGTTCTCGTATGCGCAAGAGGAAGAACAGAGGTTGGCGGCGCCCCCGGCGTTGGCATCGTCAGCGGAGCTCCTGGTACTGATCGGTGTTGGCCGGCGTCGTCACAGGTGACTGCGGAACGTGAGGCGGCACACCTGTCCAGATGTGAGAGGAACGATGGTTGGACATGCGGAGGCAAGGAGAAGCTACGGAAGTGAAACCCAATAAGGGTTTGGTTAATTTTTTTTCTATTCTGGAATGTAGCAGAAGGAAAGAGAGAAGAGGACGAGCATCACCAGAAGTGCATGGTGGGAAGGGAAACGTGATGAACGATTTCCTTACTATTCACTTGATTACAATAGTTCAATACAATATTCATATATGTATATGCTGGTGGGTCCCTTTGTTGGAAAAGTTTGGTTGCATGAAGAAATGGTGGTGGGCCATGGGTGCGGTATTTTAGGAAAGTGGCATATAATTCAAAATTAAATGCCTATAATTCCATACAACTTATAATGTTACAGTGCAATGTTGGTCCCACAATATTTTATGATCAAAATAGGCTTTCAGAATGCACTTTTGGAATGAACTATATGGTGATGATATTATCAGGTATTTATTTATTTGTCAATCATGAATATTTAAGACTGTGGGGATTAGATAATTTTACTTATAAATGAGTGAATATCTTTTATGATACTAATTAAAAAAAATATAGGAGAATTATATTTTCTCAATCTCATTATGGCCCAGATAATTGGGAGCTTATTACCTGTGATGGTCTTTTTTAGATTAAGTGTTGTTTATGCAGTAAGTAATCTGAGAAGATACACTTAATATTCTAATTAGGAATATTGAGACTTATGAGATGTTTAAGAGATTCAATAGAATATGTCATTGAATATAGTGGATTTCCCCATTCTACTAGAAGGGTACAATGATGCTAACTGAATCTCTGATTCAGACGAGACAAAATTCATTAGTGGTAATAAATTCACACTTAGGGGTAGTGTGATTCCTTGGAGATCAGCCAGGCAAATGATATTGCTAGAAATATGAGTATGTTGTTCTTGAAAGGGCTGATAGTGAAGCTGAGTAGTTGACAAACTTCTTAGCTAACATTCCACTAGGAATGAAGATACATTATGATTGCCAATCGGTAGTAGCTACTGAAGAGTGAAACAATTTCCATTGAGTATGTGAAGTCAGAATGGAATCTAGCAGATCCACTGACAAAATCCTAGGATGAAATATGATTATACAATCATCGAGGGGAATGAGACTTGAGCCACTTGAAACAAACAAGTGATGGTAACCCAACCTTTGTGATTGGAGATCCCATGAATAAGGTTCATATAGGTAAGAACAAGTCACTTGTTAGTTATGATAGCACTAAACTAATTGATTGATTTTAAATCAATTATGTCCATTCCTATGGTGTGTGTGAAAGTGCTAGAGACTGCATTATTGAAAGCTTAAACTTTGTAATTAAAATTCTTTAAGGTGTAAGAATTTTAAACAAAGTTTTAATGATTTTCATATCCCTTATGGGTGGTGTATGATTTGCAGCATATACTTGATGAAATCACCTATATGAGTGTCGAGTGGGGACGCTTGTATGAGATCTTGGCATGATTTCTAAAGCACTCATGAATATCGCTAACAACAAGAATTGTGGGGGTGTATTGTGATTGATAAACCGCTAACACACATCAAGTGTCCTTGGTTCATATAGCTTGCTATACCAACTACACTGTGTGTTAAGTTTCTCAATCTAAGACTGGTTCATATAGCTTGCTATACCAACTCTGATGCATTAATTCTTAGTTGAGACCCAGGATTTTCTCTCTTTCTTTCTATCTCTTATCTTTTGCAATATGTGGTGGATTGTTATATATTTATAATTATATTGCAAAAATAATAGCGTTTCAATTGTTGCAACATTAGCAAGCCTCCCTCCTTTTTAGGATGGTGCATGTCGTTGCAGCGAGATCTCCTCCACAAGTTGATCCCACATCCACATTTTATGGGATATTATTTTCCACACTAGGTTTTAGTTACGGAGCATGGATGTTTTAAATCCATTCATCACCTATAAGTAGGTGCTTAAATCCTCTTCCAAAAAATAACCTTTTTCTCATCTCTCCTTCTCTTATTTTCTTTCTTTTCTATATTCTCTTATATCCCGGGTTACTTACTCCTTAAAGAGTACTTGCTAGTTTCTATTATCCTCGGAATATATCTGAGATGTTCCTATTGTATCCTTGGGGATTTGCGCATATACTGCGAATAAATCATTAAGGGTGGTGTTTTTACACGCCTCATAAAATCCTTTTATTTTGTGTTTTTTATTAATTTTATGCAAATTTGCTAACAATGATCTCACTAACCCCAGGCTGCGTGTACTTTGGGGAGTGTCTTGGTTGTGTAATCCCACCAACTTTCCATGTCAAGTACTATGGGGATATTTTGTTTGTGTACAACACAAATATTATATTCAAATCTAAATTTGTTAAGATCATATCAAGATAATATTGATATTTCTATAACTCATCCATAGGTTCCTGGATTGAAACTATAATATTTATAAGCCATAACCCTCTCTGAGAAAGTGACTCTCTCCTATTGTTAGAAGGATCCAAGAATTTAACTAGATCAATTGTAAAATGTCTTTTTAACAGTAATTGATATTTTTTTTTTCCATTCTCTCTTACTTCATTTATTAGCTTTCTTGATAATATAGAATGTCTTGTAAGTAGTTATCTTTTGTTAAGTCTCTAATTTGCTTATAATAATAACTAACTTCTAAGAGAGAAAAAAAAGATAATTTCTTTTAACGAAATAAAAAGAAAATGAATTAATTTAATATGTCTAAAATAATTTTCATAATTTTAATACATTCATGATTTAATAATGATCACGTTAAAAACCTTTATATCAAAGTTATTTTATAAATTACACGAGTTAATATCAAATTAAAATAATTTATCAAATAAAATTTATTGTCATTATTTTATAAAAAAATGTCCAAATGGTATAATAAAAATATATTAAAACAAAATTCTTGAATTACGGGTTGATAAAATAGTTTCTACTCCATATTTATTTTAATTTGCATTGAAATAAAGATTTTTTTTATTTGATTTATTTATCTGAAATTTAGACTCGAGTTCTACCAAAAGTTCCAAATTACTTATGATATGTAGTTCTTATTAATGTTATATGTAGCAGCAAAAGATAAGACGGTTACTTGAGTAATTTACTATAAAGATTATAGTTAAAGATTAAAGTATCAACATATATAACTTGACAATCAAATTAATTAAACATTCAAACTATTCAAATATAATTAAGCAACATTTTAGTATTTAAAAATATGAGATTGTGAACAAATATAATAGGAGTAGTAAATAATTATTAAAAAAATTAAAAGAAAATTTTTAAAAAATCTAAAAAAATGTAAAAAAAGGTTGGTGGGTTAAGTGAGTCAACCCACCTTCAACCTGACTCGAACCCGTTTAACCCGTGGGTTAAGTGAGCCGGGTTGAGTTCAACCCACTTTTGAAAAAGTTGAATTTTTCTCAACCCAACCCGGCTCACGGATTGAAACCCATTTTGACATCTCTAGATAAAAGTTTATTAATAGAAACGAAAAATAAACTAAAATTAAGAATACTTTTTTATTGAATAAAAAATGGAGAAATTAAGCATACCCTTTAACATTACCCTTTAACATTTTATTTTCATTAGATCGAGGTTTCACTATGACTCGTAGGTTGTGGAAAACGAAGGGAAGGCAGTCCACAAATAAGTGATAGCAGAGGCCCAATGGGCTTCGAGCTGTCTCAAGGAATGTAGGGGATATTTCTTCTTGCACCTCACAAAAGTAACCCTCAACATCCACTTTTTCTATCTCGGAATTTTTCTCTTTTGGATTACATAATCTAATAATTTTCCAGAGGAATTTGACAATATTTTTTAGTAATAATTTTTAAATTATAAAAACTAAAAATGAATTTTATTAAAATTTTATTCTAGATTATATAATTTAGAAGCTAATCATTGCTAAAGAAATTAATTTCTAAATTATGCAATAAAAAAAATCAAAAACAGATTTTTAAAATACTTTTTTAAGATTACACAACTACTTTTATAATGACTTTCAAAATATATAATTCGAAATATGCTTATGAATTTGGAAGCCACTTCTAGATCTAGAAGTCACTTTTGAATCTGGAAGTCACCACGGAATTGCAAAAGCCTTTCTAGAACAAGAATAAAGTAGAGATTTTCACATATATACTATACGCTGTAGATAGGCCCACTTAAAGCCTCAATTTATATATTTTACTTTTCTTTTTTAAATATAAATACTTGCAAGTAGTGTAGTATATTATTGAAAAAAGTTGTCAGACACCATGTAATAACTGATATAGTCATAACAAAAATAAACTTCTATATTATAAAATAAAAGTAAAAACAATGAAAAATAATGTTAAATGAATGAATTAAATTTTTTGGAGAAAAACACACTGTCCTATATAGAGTTTTTCTTTTATTATTCGCGTATACTTTTAATCTTTCATCTTTACCTAAATTTTAAAAAATTAATTATTTTAAATCAGTTTTACTAATTTTTATAATCTGCAATCAAGTAATCTTAAATATAATAAAATTTTGAATATAGCTTGATTCCTATAAAATGTACAAATTTTGAATTTAGTTCTTTAAAGAAATATTTTTAATATCTCGGAAAATTCAATTAATATCATAAAAGAAACTATAAACCTTTAGTTGCGTAAGACTCATACAAATAATGGTTTTCCAAGAATGTAGTATAAGGTCAACCAAAAATCAAATTAAGGATATATAGAGCAAATAATTAACTAGTTATGGTGTATGTGATGTGATTTGGGTGGGAATGCAATCTAGAATTGACTAAGCTATTGGTGTAGTGCCTAAACCAGTTCTAACATGAACAATGGACTCTAATTTCTTACTCTACTTCTAGATGACAACGCAATGAATGAAATGGATATGTGAATGTACAAAATGCATAAACTAATTATTTCTAGGCTAATCTGAACTCTAACAACATCTAAAATAATGTAGAAATGATTATACACAAATTGTTTGATGCAATTGCTAAGAGAAACCTTTGATACTCCTAAATGCAACTAAAATCTATGATTAATCTATGGGAAGCTATATGAAACATTGCCTTCGAACTAAAGTCATAAAAAGATGAACTGATACTACAGTAGTGTTGGTGTGTGAACGAAATACAATACTTTGTGCACGAATGATGAATTAGATGGAATGAATAATAGGAAACACCTTAACTCGAACACAAACACGAATTACAGCTACAGAACCTATAAAAGCGAAAATCATCAATTTTAGAATCCTAACTAATTGAAATAATTCTCAAAGTGAAATTCACTAAATTCTACATCTAACGTGATGCGAATGAGTTCTAAAGGTTAATGAAAGCATGGAAATCATAGAGACAACACAGATATACAACAAAAATGGATGGAAACACACAATCACTGATTTAGGAATTCATTAGAACCTTGATAATGAGAAAAAAGATCAACTGAGATTCTATCTTAATTCAATATTGAACTGGATTAATCCTTTGATGTTTAAAAGTCACTTTGTTCTTTTTGAACGTAAGTATGTTCACTAAATGCACTAATAAAAATTCTTATATTACATGGAAAATTTTTTTCAAATTTGTTAAAAAAGTTTACAAGATAATACTTTTTATTGCTATTTTTTCTAAGGATCTAAATTAGCAGGTAATTTTTTCTTGGTTAATTATTTCATACAAAATTATAAAATTCGTAAGTATTTCCTACAAAATTTGTTCCGAAAAGTGTTTTATACAAAATATTTTGTAAAAAAATTAGCAGCAATTTCCTGCAAAATTTTTATTATAACAAAATTTATAAATATTTCCTACAAAAAAGAATTCAAAACAAAATTGGAAGGAAATATGAGTTTTTTTAGTAGCGGTGTCACTGAATCCAATTAATGACTACGTATTTGCTAGAATTTAGCATTTTACAAAGGAATAATCCATTCAATTTCAAAATAAGAGAAAAACTCTTACTTGCAAAAACACAAGCACACGAAAAACGTTCAATTATCTCTTGTTTTTTGTTTTTTGTCCAATTACTTGTTTTTAGGTGTTGAAGGGCATTGTTTCTGCAACGGTTTGTTAATCTAAATTTTTGTGTTTGGAATGAAAAATGAAAAGATAAAATATTTTGAAAGAAAAAGGAAAGAATACAAAAAGAAAAAAGTTGTAAGAGTCCAACATAGTTATTTGCTACAATATATGTTTATGCGCTAAAATAGTTTTTCCAATCAATATCTAGAAGTTTTTGCGTTGTCGAAATAAAATTCTTTTTGGTAGTCCTTTTTATTGTGTCTAGCCTTTATTGTTTGTAAGTCTTTAAAATCCATAAAAGTTGTCTAGAACTTTGTGTTTTCTTGGACCTCTTAAGTCAAGCTTAGATTTCGTAATGTTTTGCACACTGATTGTTTACCCTTTGTTTAAGCTATTGGAGTTATTTGTCAAACGTTAAAGGGAATTTGAGTGGTAAAAGGTAAGAGAATACATTCAAGAAAAAACCTACAAGTGTGACACACGAGTAGACTTTCGAGTGAAACACGTAAACGAGTCGTGAGGTTGTAATGATTTATATTTTTATACTAACCTTTGGAAGAACATGGTATCTACACAAAATAGTGAGCCTCCTTCACCTAGGACTACAGCAATCTTAAGGGCATTGGAAAAACTCAGTACGCATTTGGCATAAACCCAACTAAAGCTGGATAGGTTTCAGAAAACCATTGAAGTTGTCAGTAAAAGGCATGAAGAATTCATCAGGAGAAAAGAAAGATGTGATGAATTTGTCCATTCTTTCCATCGTGATGAGGATGAGTATGAGTATGATGTAACAACCATGAGAGGCAGGAGAATGCAACGAGAAATGGATAATTACAACTTTAGGAGAGAAGATAAGTTTAATTTCAGATCAAGAAGAGGTTAACTAATTCATGATGGAATGGAAAATCAAATACCCAGAAGAGATCAAATGAAAATAAAAGTGCATAATTCCCAAGTTGATGAAGGCTTGACCCCTACTAGGGATGATGGCCCATGGCACATGCTTAGAAGAAAGGGACTTCCTTAATCCCTTCCAGGGCTTTTATTTCCTTAGTTTGAATTCCCTAAAGTTGGCTTAGTTGACTTTTCTTAGTGGACTTGTTGACCTTGGTCTAAGGTTGACTTGTTGACTCAAGATTAACTCAAGCCAACATGCTAATCCATATTTACTTGTTGTGTAGGACAATTAATTTCCTAAAGAAGGTAGTGCAAATGGAGGCATAGGTGGCACATTTTGTAGAGCACATGTGGAAGAGAAAGAAAGAGCAAAGCATTTTTGAAGCATCTAGAATGAGGGACCACATGACTTGGTCAAGAATCTACCTTAAAGAGTTCTAGAAACATCTAAAACATGTAAGCATTTGTCTTGGCCAAGAAGCCACTCTAGGATACCATCTTGTGGCACCATTTTTAACTAACCTTCTAGAATGTAGGGTTTATTATTTGTTATTTAATCCTTTAGGACCTATGTGCTTTTTCTTAGAGACCATTAAACCCTTATATATAAGGGGTGCTCTACTACATTTAAAAGGGTTTATCATTTTGGAATTTATATACACCTTTGTGTTCAACCTTTGTGAGAGTATCGTCCTTTGGTAGTAAGACTTGTAAGCCTTATCTTGAGCTAGACTCAAGTGGCGGCATACTACGACTCATCTTCAAGGTTCCATGGCTTTTACCTAGCCTTATAGTGGCGTACTTCTCACATTTTTGCATTGCTTGTCTTTTCATTTTCATGATTTGCTTCTCTTTGCTTCAATTTGGCAATTATGTTCCTTTCATCTTATGTTTTTGCTTTAAGAATCAATCCATTTCTCTTTTTCCCTATAGCCTTTTGAAGTGCACCTTCACATCTAGATAGCTTGCTATCTTAATATCCAATGTTAATCTTCACTAGGGTTTCTTAATCAACTCTCACCATATTCTTAATCTTAAAAGGAATCAAGTTAATCCTACATCATAAGTTCAATGGAGCAAATGATCCAGAAGCCTACCTGCATGGGAGATGAAGGTTGATTAGATTTTTAACTCATACAATTATGAGAACGAAGATAAAGTATTGATGGCCACATTGGAATTTAAAGGCCTTGCAATGAACTAGTGCAATAAAATCAACATAGATACAATTAGAAGAAGAAGAAGATTGCTAATTCCTTCATAGGAGCTATTGAAGGTAGCTATGAGGGAAAGTTTTGTACCTTCTTATTACAAAAAGGAGCTTTCCAAATTACAACAACTTACACAAAAGAAAGATGCACTTATAGAGAGAGAAGCAAAAGAAATAAGAGACAAAGAAGAGAGAAAAGAAAGAAAATAGTGAAAGAGAAGAGAAAGAAAGGAAAGAGAAAGAAGAGAAAGAAAAGAGTGAAAGAGAAGAGAAAGAAATGAGAGAAAAAGAGAAAAAGAGAAAGACATGAGAGAGCAATTTGAATTGTCAATAAGAGAGAATACTAATTGACCTCATATTGTTTATCAAGGAACAATGGCATCATCAATGGAAGGACAAAAGGGTTTGATCTAAGAAAGCTTTTCGAGCATGCAAAACTACTAGAAGACGAATAAATTAGAGGTGACAATTAGGGCCTGGCCCGTCGAGCTGGCCTGCGAAAAAAAGTGGGGCGGGCCAAGGTAGTGAGCTTGTAGGCCCGCATAAGCCCGCAGCCTGCGTGGGCCAGCCCGCAAGCCTGCATAAAAAAATAAAGAAAATAAAAACTTGTACTTGTGTATATTAATTACTTTTTTATGGACTATTGCATTAACGTTTCAAATTCTTGTATAACTGGAAAAGAAAGTATTATGTATTTTTTAATATGCTAAAATTTAAAGAATACATTGTGTACGTCATAGTATGAATATGAATATGATGAAAATGTTGAATTATCAATTTATCATCCAACTCCCCAAAGTCTTTACTTAATTTTGTGAACTTCTTAAAGTTTTCCAATTTTTAAACATTGAAAGTTTTATCACAAAAATTTAAAAAAAAAACGGGTCAGCCTGCAGACCAAATGCAGGGCGGGGCGGGCCAGCCTGCGATGTGCGGGCCTTATGCGGGGTGGGCCTGCCCACATTGCCATCCCTAGAATAAATGCATGTATGTAAGTAAACGATGTTTGATTATGGTTTGGACTTAAGTAAAATATCATTATAAATATAAATAAAAAAGTGGAATATGTTTAATGAATATTTAAGGTGTTGTTAATTTTCTTTAGAGAGTATTTAATATTTTAGAAATGCATTAGTGGGGTAAAAAAATTACAACAAAATTGGTAATTAGGACATAACATGTCAGCTATGCAAACACGAAGCAACTAGCAGGATATGTAATCCTATTGCTGGTTAGCTTGAATGAATGTTTTTACTACTTCAAAAACTATTACATATTTTAAAAATGTTTCATTTCATAGGACAATCAAATTTCTTATTTTCAATATTACTAACTTTTAAGTCATAATTGTATTATCTATAATTGTTTCCTCTCTCACAACTTAATAATAAATATGTCTTCCTTCCTCTTTGTTCATTTTGTTGTATCCTCAACAACACTTCATCGAAGCCCTCACCACCACCTCTGCAACATTTCACTAAAGATCTCAACACCACCTCAACAACTCGAGAGACCCCACACCATACTAGCCCCAATGTCATAGTGCTCAAATAAAAGATACAAGGGTAGGAATGGATTTTAAAAAAAAAATTATGGGGTGTAGGAAGCAATAGTAAAAAGAGATGGAAGAAAAAAATAGGATAAAAATTAAAAGCACATAAAAAAATTCATACATTTTGTATACTAAATAGGGGATGCATGGAAAAAATAGAGGATGCATGAAATAATATCCTAGTTTCTACTTATTAAGTCCATATCACTTTTTTGTTTATACTCTAATAAGCTTATTATATGTGATCACTTAACTTCTATGTGTTAATATAATATGTAGTTCACATCAATCCATTATTAGGAATTATAAAATTTCTATGCATATCATATGCCTCATATTATCTATAACATTTATATCACAAAACTTCTTTAGACATGCAACTTTCAGTAAAGGAACAATTTCTCAATTATTGTTGATATCCATGGCTTCTAATTCTTTGTCCATTGTTTCTTTCCATTTAAGGAATCGAAAAGACTGATGATAACATGTTGGCTCATAAACGCTGCTTATTTGTAGAGTGAATTTTTTTATTTTGTAGAGGATAACTTTTCAAAGGAAAGGAAGTGGTGTATTGAGTATGAAGACTTTTAGATTGAGAATGGAGATTTGACACTCACTTAGATATGATGGAAGGTTAATGATCTTCTTGTAGTATCATGTGATTATGAGTTGGATTTTGAGAATTGTCATTAGGATTTGTTGCACTAGTGGGAAGAGGATGAGTATCTTGGTATACATTTAGAGCTTCCTTAGAAAAATTGTGTTCATTGGTTATCCTCCATAGATAAAAGTGTTAGATATTCCATATTGGCTATAAATGAGACAAATTTGGAGTATATTAATGGATTCAAATCTCACTTTACAAACTATTTTTATGAGGTTGAATTAAGTTTAAAGTCCATTTCTTAAGATAGTATTACAATCAATAAAAATCTTATTTTAGCAAAAATATGTTGTTTGTTAGATCTATTGTGCCACTCACTATCAGATCATTCATAAATTTATGTATATATCTTAACATGAGAGAAATGTGTTGAAAATCTCATATAAAAATAAAATAAATTTATATTATATAAACAAATACAAACTTTATATTATAAATTAATTTTATAAATTTAAGTTAATCTTAAAATCTACTTATTGTAAAATAAAATAAAATAAATAAAAGATGAAATTAATACTAGAAAGAGCATAAAGAAAAAAAGGTTAAATCATTCCAGAGGTCCCCATTTTTGTAGCGAAATCTCAAGAAGGTCCCCTCATTTTTATTTGACTCAATTGAGTCTCTATTTTGAAAAATTCGTTGCAATTAGGTCCTTTCCGTTAGTAGTACACTAACGGTGTTAACTATGCGCCACGTGTCAACACGTGATTTTTTTTATTTTTATTTTTATTTTTTTTAATTTAAAAAAAATAAAAAATTGCCACATGTCAATCTGGCATTGTGCCACATGACAGAGACAATGTGATGTGGTAGTGGCAGTGCCACGTATTACTATTGGATGTGAAAAGTATCAATGTAGTCCCTATATTTGTTATTTTGTCTCAATTTAGTCCAATTTTCTTAAAAATTGAATCGATTTAATCCCTATATCAAATTTAATTTTTATATAAATTTTACAATGATATTTTTATTATAATTGATATTTTTAACAAAATTAAGTTTATTTAAATGTATATTTTGCATTGAACTTTATTTAAATATTGTTTCAAATATTTATATATTAATAATTTATAGACAAATGTTAA
>Ga0209589_1011727_pt1 | contig 12201 bp, 7 predicted proteins | sample CowpeawhiteBW_FD_187525 | JGI IMG/M metagenome (GOLD analysis project Ga0209589, IMG submission 187525) | Root nodule microbial communities of legume samples collected from California USA - Cow pea white BW (SPAdes) (version 2) | ecosystem: Host-associated > Plants > Roots > Nodule | place: USA...
TAATTCAACATGTGCAAGAAACTTGTGACTATCCCCGAGAAAGATGGAATCAACAACCATATATGAAGACAATAGTGTATTGTTCAATTGAAAAGATGATATAGATATCCAAAAATTCGTTCATCTGAAAATATGACAAGTCTATTTGTAAAGTTTTTGCCAAGAAAAACTTTTGAGCAAATGACTCACAAATTCGGACTTTGTCACCTTAATGATGTAAGTTTACATGAGGGGGAGAAATAGAATATGTGATGAACAATATTGTATTAAAGAATACAAAATGTTGTACTCTTTTTCCTTCACTAGATTTTTTATCCCAAAGGGTTTTTCCTAGTAAGGTTTTAACGAGGCACATTCTTTATCAATGGACACTCAAGGGGGAGTGTTATGAATTAATGATTGTCCGTTGATTTGATACATTTACTCATATGATTCATTACTCTTTATGGTAAATATTTGTATTAACTAAGTTGATTTATTTCCTTTATGGTTTACATATTGTATCTATAAATATGACTCTTCCTATCAATAATAATAGACAAATGAGTTGCTCCCTATTCTCTATTCTCTATTGTTTCTTCTCTATTATCTATTATTCTCTCTATTATAAACTTTATTTCATAACAATTATAACAATTTTCATAATTGCCATGGATTTTTTTATCACCATCAAACATGTATTGAAGTTCAAAAGATAAAAGATCTAGGTTAAAATTCTATTATTATCTATAACTACATATAATTTGAATTTTATACTTTACAATATAATTATTTATTTATTTTTTAAAGATTAACAATTATTTTTAAATATTTTCTGTGAAACTGTCTATCTTCTCTCATTTTTTTCCAATTCATCAACAATTATTTTCTTATCTTTTCTCCATTCATTTCACTTTGTGTTTAATAAATATAAATTTATTTTGTATATTAACTTCATAACATTAGAATATCATCACCTAATAATATAGTATCATGCATGTAAGGCCCATTAAAATCAGTTTCTCTTTTCTGCCCTAATGTGTAAGGGCTGGCCTTAATCTTTTGGGCCTAAGGGCTGGCCCATAGGGTGCAAAAGCCCTAAAGCTGCTAGGGTTCCCTTTGTCAGCCTCACTTTTGCAAATTCGTACCTAAACATTGTCCCTCCTATTTCAGAGCTCTGTTAGGGTTAGCCGTCACCCTCTTCGAGCGAACTCCAACTTCTCCACTCCATGTAAGTTATTTTCCGAGCTTGTTGTAGTTTCTACTAACTCTTCTGTGGCATTTTCCGTGGGACTCTTTTGATAACCCCTTCTGCTATATTTTTTTTTGGTTTCCTTCCAGCCGTTGTTCCCCTTCCTTGAGTTGTTGTGCTTTTACCTTCTGTGTCGAGGGCGTGTAGGGCTGCCTTGCTAGCTTATTTCTGGGTAAGGGAAGCTAGAACCCTTTTGTCTGGTGAAATGATGGTAGTTGTGATGGTGTTCTGTGATTTTTTGTGCTTATATGTGGCTATGATCGTATGGCATGATTTGTGTTGTTGTTTGGGCATGCACTGTGTTGATAGCAGTGAGGAACAGTGGCGAAGTCTGTTAAACTCGCCTAAGCGAGCCTGCCTCGCCTAGGCGAGATTAACAGGGACTCGCCTGTGTATTTCTCCACGAAGGGTCGCCCAGGCGACCCACTGCACTTTTGGGCGAGCGAACGTCTCGCTTAGGCGAGGAGGGTCTCGCCTGAGCGAGAACGCGCGCAAGGTTCTAATGCTGGATGTCAAGCTCTCGCCTAGGCGAAGGGAGCTCGCTTGAGCGAGGGCCCCCTCGCCTAAGCGAGACCTTACTGCCTGAGCGAGATGCTGGGCGAGAAAGGGGTTGGTTTTGATATTTTCTTTGATTTCAAAAGTGGACAACATGCTTGTATGAGTATTCTTTCAAGTTTATGAACTGGATGGCCTTGTGAATGAGGTGGTGTATGATTTATGATTTGTGGGTTTAACATGATGTGAGCATGACGATTGTATGAAATGATTCATGAAATTTAAATGATGAGTTTGGTATGAGTTCAACATGAGATATGGAAGGGTTGGTATCAATGTGGCATGGTAATGGTATGAGACAGAGCTCCACCTTCTGGGTTCGAGAACAATGAGTTGGCATGGTTTAGTTGGGATCACTAAAGAGGTGGATCATGAGTAATTCTATGTATATGTGTATATATATATATATATATATATATATATATATATATATATATATATATATATATATATATATATATTGTGTGTATGCATGCCAAGACAGTTTGATTGATTAAGAAATTTTGGTCCGAGTCAGTGCATAAGTCCTTGAGATCTCTAGGTGAGATTCCCAAGGCTACGCTTCAGTGGTCGGGATGTAATTCCATGGCCACTGTTAGTGGGTGTCCATGGTGGTGCCCCATCTGTATAACTAGGTAAGGATTCAAGGTAAGGTTGCATCCTGACGCTTTAAGGGGTCAGTTAGTCTCACCTAGAGCGGACTGACTCCTGTGGTGAGAGTAGCATGAGGCCTGAAATTCATTAAGGGCTAACCTTGTGGTGAGGGAAAATTGATTCATCTTAACACTTGTAACACATAGCTCGGGGGTGAGCATCTCGGGGGTGAGCAGAGGTATCCACCACAAGCGCGGGCATCCGCTGAATCCGACCAAGTTATACGTATCCGGATGAGTCGAGTCGAGTCGTAGTGTATTGATTGAAGAGTCTTAACATGCTTGGATGTTGTACTGATATTGGATAGTGAAAGTATATTTAACTGTATGATGAAAATGTTGATTGGCTCTAGTTTACCCTTTTCTTGTTGGTTGTTTTGTATGTCGTGTTTCTATCTTTGCGATGATCATCAATTTATTGATGGGAGCAGATGCGAGGGATAATCGTGGTCATCAGAGAGGAGGGGACTCTACAGCTTAGTTTTCTTGGAATATCTTGAGCGCTACAGCCTATGTATTTGTTAGTATTTCATATGCTTGTGTTTCCAGCAGATTGTTTATGATGCTCTTTTATCTTTCGTGGCACCGTGGTGTGCCTTATTTGTCAGGCTTTACGTTTAAAACTCCAGAACTGCGCGGTTATATTATAATCATGTGACGTTTTCTTTTAATTATGCTCATTAATTAATTGGGCGTTACAATGCATATTTAAAAAAATGTGTACACACATACTGCTTGTATTGAAGCTAGTTAGTTTAATATTTGTTTTTCGTGATTTTGATCAAGTGATGTATTATAACTTTTATCAGTGTATAAAAAAAAAAAGAGATTCATTAGAATTTAAAAAATTGAATCAAACATACATTTAAAATATTTTTTAATTTGAATTTTGTTTCCTTTAATATATATATATATATATATATATATATATATATATATATATATATTTTAAATATTTTAAATTTTATCAATTATGTTTCATTAAAGTTTACAAATTTAATAAATTTGGTTCTCGTAAAATTTTATTTTGTATTCTAATTTGAAATGTATACAATTATAATTTCTTTTAAAATATTTGATATTGAAGAAACAACCCTCAATTTAATATTCAATATTTAATAATATTATGTTTCCTTTACAGTAATTTTTTATTATTTTAAAATATTAATGAATTTTGGGTACACGTACATGTATAAGTATATATTCGTTTCCCGGTGGGGATAGAGATGAAACAAAAATTTGACACTTGTTGGGTTTGGTATGAGGATGAGGATGAGGATGACTTTTTTCTCTAAGAATAAATATGGGATAACGAAACTCGTTCCTACCCTCTTGTCATGCCTAGTCAAGAGCTTCATAGCTATTGGAGGGAAACTTAATCCTCTTATAATATATAAATATTTTTTTATTTTTAATATATTTGATCTTCTAAAATTTTGATACCCAAAATAAATTTTAAACCCGTGTCACTATGTACCTATTCCTATTAAAATGTTCCTAAACATCAAAGTACCAATAATGTTTAGCGGAAATAATAATTTTCTCCTCCTTACAAGAATATGAAAGGAAATTTACTTAGTATAACATATAGTAGGACATAATTAAAAGGCATTTATTTTTATTTTACATGTAATATGTAAAGACTAGAAAATTGTATTTTAGAAGTGATATTGATTTAAAAATAGTAAGACTTGATTATTTTAATATTGAAAGGTTTTAATATAAATAGAATTATTATAAACGAGTTTCATTATTTTAAAACACAATATTTATCTAGAAGCCACTTTTCTAAGAGTTCTTTGACTTCTCTCTAAGGGTTCTTCCCCACTGCTCATTTGATTGAAGAATTGAGACCGTAGGATTAATACTCACAGCCAGCTCTTCAATTTGGACCAATCCGTTTCTTTTTTTCGTGTAAGTTAAGTTTCAACCTTTTTTCTTAGTTTTCTTCTCACGTGAGGCTTTTTTCGCTTGCATGTGCCTTTTTAATCTTCTATATGAGTATTTGCTGATCAGTGATTATAACGATATGTCTTGAACATTCTTGTGTTGTTCCTAGGTGTAGACAGAGCATCCATATTGTGGACGTAAAGGTGTTTTTGGTGTCTTAAAGCTTATTGATGGATGCATATTGATGTTTGATTAATTGGAGGATAAATTGATTATTTTGATGGTTTAATGTGTATTGCTGAGGTGATCTTGTATGTTTTAGTTTGAAAATCGCATGTTAGAATAGTTGTGCTTGTTTGGATTGATCTTGTGATGTTTGAGAGAATTAAAATTTGAATAATTGAGCAATTTGGTATAAGCCCTAAGGTTTTAAAACTATTTTGAACTAAAGTACTAAGAGAGGGGTACCAAATTGATTAATTGAATAGGTCCAACTTCTATCATATCCCATAGTGCATTTTCTGGTTTTTGATACAACACTAAGCGATAACATGCACATATTTCTAAACCAAATTAAGTATTATGTTTCCAATGAGTTTTTCTGAGTAGATCAATCAGTTCAGATCATGTAAGGTGCATGCACATTGGAATCACACAACATATAAGCTTTATGATTAATGCTTTTAGAAAAGCAGTAGATAATTGATACAATAGTTGTTAAGAGCAGGTTGTACATGATCACGTGATCATTACTCTGACCCAGTCAACTTTTAAATCCATTTTATTCAAATATTTGTTGTTTAAGTGAAATCAACACATAGATTCAAATCAACAGTCTAAAAGTTCAAAAAACAATAATTCTCTGCACAAAGAATCTGGTTAAGTGAAATCAGCACATATATTTGAAAAATCAATAGACTAAAATTCGTAAAATTGGACTTCATGTAACCAGATGTTGTTTAAGTGAAATCAACGCATAAAATTGTAAAATCAACATACTAAGAATTTGTAAGATTGAACTTCATATATCCAGATGATGTTTAAGAGAAATAAATGCATAGAATTGTAAAATCAACAGACTGGCTCTTAGATTTCATATTTTATGCACACATTAGCTTATTTAAATGAAGTCGATGCATGGATTAATAAGATTAACATGCTAAAAACACATCAAATTACATTTTTCATATCCAATATGCCTAGTTCAGTTCTTAGCTTCTTAAATCTATCACGAGCTAAATGGTTTTGTGAACAAATCAGTTAGTTGATTCTCTATTTTAACAAACTTAATTTAACAATCACCTTTTCGTATATGATTACTAATGAAGTGATGTCTTATCTCAATATGCTTGGTTTTAGAGTGTTGTACTAGATTCTTAGTTAGATTAATTACACTAGTGTTATCACAATATAAGGGTACCATTACTAACTTCACTCAATAATCCAAGAGTTGATGTTTTACCCAAATGATTTGAGCACAATCATGACCAGCTACTATATAACCTACCTCAACTATGGAGAGTGCCACACAAGCTTGCTTCTTGCTATTCCATGATTTCAAGCTTGAGCCAAGTAGGTGACATGTTCCACTTGTGCTTTTCCTATCCAATTTGCACCTTGCATAGTTAGAATCTGAAAATCCACTAATAGTTATCTTATAATCACTTGGATACCATAATCCAACTTTGATTGTTCCTTTTAGATACTTGAGAATCCTCTTTACAACTTTGAAATGTGACTCCTTTGGATTAGATTGAAATCTTGCACATAAGCATACACTAAATTGAATGTCTAGCCTACTTGTTGTTAGATAGAGAAAAGACTTAATCAACCCTCTATATTTTGTTTAGTCAACTTGCTGCCAAGCCTCATCTAAATCCATGATACAATTTGTAGCAATTGAAAACTTCTTTGTAACTCTCCATTTCAAATTTATTCAACATATAAAAACATTATTTTTGACTAGCTTAAAAATGTTCCTTGCTTGAGTATTTTGACTTGCAGTCCTAGAAAGTAGGTTAGCTCACCCATCATAGAGATTTCAAATCCATACCGCATAGTTGCGACAAACTCTTCACACATAGTTATTATTTGAGCCAAAGATAATATCATCAACATATACTTGAACAAGTATTACATCACTTTCATGTTTTCTAATGAAGAATGTTTTATCAACAACACCTCTAGCATATCCTATTAATAAAAGAAATTTGCTTAACCTTTTATACCACTATCGTGGTCCTTATTTCAAACCATACAAGGCCTTTTTCAATTTAAAAACATGATTAGGATAAAGATGATGTTCAAAGCTAGGAGATTATGATACATACACTTCCTCATTTAAGAAACCATTCAAGAATGCACTTTTCACATCCATTTGAGATAGTTTGAAATTACATATGCAAGCATGTGCTAATAATAATCTCACAACCTCTAACCTAGCTACAAGTGTATATGTTTCATCGAAATCAATGCCTTCCTCTTGAATATACCATTTAACCACTAGCCTAGCTTTGTTTCTAATATGTTGCACTCTTCATACAATTTATTTCTAAACACCCATTTAGTACAAATTACATTCGTTTCATCACTTTTAGGAACAAAAGATCACACATAATTTATAGTGAATTCATTAAGTTCATCTTCCATAGCAATAACCCCATTATTGATGAGTGGAAGCTCATGGGTATATGCTCCAAAGGTGGACACCCTCACGAAGCTTCCAGATCTCGCGAATCTACGCAACAGAAGACTTAATCCTTATGGTAGCGAAAGACGAACAACCTCTAAATGAGATATCGATTCTCTCTCTAAGGAGTTTTAGTGGGGAACTCTCGTGCTCTCAGTGAGTAGTAAACCCTAGGAGGCGAAATCCTCTCTAGAAGGTGAGCTTTGAAAATGGAGAAACACTTATTTATTTCATCAAAGCTACAAATACATTCACTAGCTTGCCCTTTTATAAGAAGAAAGGAAACTCTAAGTCCTAACGAAGGAGGCAAGGAACTAATTGACAAAGTTGTCGTGTACAAGTCAATTGGAAACGGGAACCATTCTTGTAAGACCAGTGAAATTTAAATAAGTAAATAAATAATTATTTAATAAATACAGGTAGTGGAGCTTTTGTGGCATTTAATGTTAAGGTTTATGATGTGGAAAAGTACTAGCTTAAATGGTTGAGAGTACTTAGTTAGATTGAGAGGACTTGGGTTCGGATCCTATGCATGCCATTTAGATGTTATTTTAATCATGTAATTTTGATAATATGTTGAGCGTGTAGAGGGATAATATAATCTTATATTTATAGAAATTATCAAGAAACATGAATTGGATTGATGGTTGTTCATGTGCTTGGTAATTGGCAAGGGTATGGGTTTAAACCTTGGTAAATCAAAATTAAACTTTCTTTTTGCCAAAATTTCTTTTGGCATGAATGTGAAAGGGCGGAGGAAACCCTAGCCACCTTAGAGAGGCAGCCAAGAGGGCTGAAAAACACACTATAATGTATCTTGAATAGCAATTAACACAACCTTAATGCTATTTTTCGGTTTTGGATTAATGATGGTTAATTAAGTGAAATTAGAGTGGAAGAGAGAAGAGAAATAGAGGAAAAAGTAAATGGTAGCCTAGGGAAAACATATGGAATTGTTTTGAGAGCATAAGAGTTGCGTTTAGAGAGGATTGAAGGCTGTTGTAGAAGCTGTTAAAGGAAACCATTGTTGATCAAGAAGAACATTGGAATTTCCAAGTGAGCAAGAACTATCCAGGTTAGGGGAGCTGATTAACGTCGTTCTAATTGCTTAATGATTAAATCTATGTTGTATTGTATGTTATTGCATGATCAATGTATGTTTTTGTTGAATTTCACATTTCTGGGAATTTTTTCAGAAATTGCCCAGTGGGTGATGAACTACCGTCAGGCGACACATGTTGTTCTTCCTGTTTTCCTGGTTCCTTTAAGGAACCGCCTGGCGATGAGCACCGTGCCGCCAGGCGACACAAGCAGAGCAACCTAGTTTCTGGGTTTTTGATGAACTGCCTAGTGGTGATGAACACCCGCCAGGCGACGCGAATGAATTTGGCTCGATTTTAATGTTTTGGGGTTTTTGGGTTGGTTCTATTTAGGGGAAAAGATAATGCCAACTGTTTGGAAATGATTGAAAGTCCGAATTCGCTGAAGTATATAAAATTGAAGGTTTGATTGGGTAAAAATTGCATGAATATAAATTTTTAGGTTGATGAATTGGGGATTTCATAGTCGCACTAGATTAAGTGGTAAGGTCATTGGAATTTTGTATATGGAGGAGTCTTATGAAGGAATAGTGAAAATAAACATGTGAATGCAGCCTATTGGATCATTAATCAAGTGGAATCAGAATTGTAGGGGTTGGATAAAGTTCGCAGGTGTTGAGGAAATTTCTGGGTTCTTGGAACAACAAGAACCGCTTAGCAGCAACCAATTGGCCACCAGGCGCCATACCAGATATGCATGGTGTTCTGATTCACGAAAAACGCAATTTTTCGTATTTTCGCGAAACAAGAACCGCCCGACGTTGGTTTTGTACTGCCAGGCACCAAGTTCCTGATTTCTGGGCGCTAGGCGCCATCATTTTTCTAGTTTGCGCAGTTTTCGTAAAACTGCATTTCCCAATTCGTTAATTGTCCGATTTAGGTGAAATTTTAGCAGGTGGTCCATAACATGTGGTTCTTCACTTTAAACGGTGGAAATTTGATTTGGAGGTCAGTAGCTAGAGATATATGTTACTTAATATTGCTAATCTTGGAGTTTTTAAAATACATGAATAAGCTCTTGATAATTTTAAGTAACTTCTAATGAAGCATGATTGGGTTATATGGTAAGTCTCTAAAGCTTTATTATGATCAATACTTGAAACGCCAAGCCAAAAGAATCGTTAATACCAATCAAGGTGTTTTATTCCTTACTCTAGGCAGTAACCGTTCTCGTAATAAGAGCTTGCTCCCCTTTTTACACTTTTTCATGACCTATTTACATACTAAAACCAACACACCATCTCATAACCTGATCTTATTAAACCTTTGTATTTATTGTGGCTGTCAAACCAGCCTCATCAAAACCATACAACCTGATGAAATCAGATTTATGCCTCCCACCAGTGTCTTAAAATTCTTATATTCTAACATTCGCATATAACTAACCCAACATAGTTAACTACCACTTAAGTAGAAGGCAAGTCATGACCTCTTGATCCCGCGACCCCAAATTTCATCATACTGAATCAACTATTTCCAGGACAACTACCCAGACCCTCAACATTCATCTCGTCAACGCAGTATTACAACCTTTGCGTCGGCGCCTGGCAGCAAGCCCCACACTGCCAGGCGGTGGATACCATCTGCCAACTCCAGATTCTTTTCCAGAACCCGTATCCCTACCACTTAACCATTCTTTGCTATTTCATGTATTCTTCGTCCAAATTCCATCCCAATCATAGTAATTCAAATCTTAGTAACTTCATTTAATTATTCTAGTTGCAATTTTACATGATTCAGCGTCTAATTAAACAACGATATGCCCCAACATTCGACCACGAAAGGTTTTCATAGTACTTTATCAAATTAAACATTAAACCATGGAAAACCCTTCAATGTAACAATCCAAATCATCAATCCTCAAGTGGGACTACACTTTTACCCGATCAAAATCACTCCAGATCACACAAAACATCAGAACCGAGCCAATTCGACTCGCGTCGCCTGGCGGGTGTGCATGACCGCCAGGCAGTTTATCATAGAACCCAGAAACTAGGGTACAGGTTTGTGGCGCCTGGCGGTACAGGGATTGACCGCCAGACGGTTCCTCATGGAACCCAGAAAATGCACTAAAATGACATGTGCCGCTTGGCGGCTATGAGCAGCCCGCCAGGCGATTTCTGAAGATTTTCCAAAACCCCAAAAACTCATACAATGTACCAAAATACACATCCAATGGTTCATGCTTTCACACAGAATAAATTAATACATGCAAAGAAGCGGGTTCAGCTCCCCTAACCTGGTTTCCTTTGCTAAACTTGAAATTTTCAAGCTCTTCCTTTGATCACCAATGGCCACCCTTGATTCTCCTCAACCCAGCCTCAATAATTCACTCACTACTCTCCCCTCACTCTTGATTTTCGTCTTTGTTTTCTAGGTATATTTCCAGCCTTGCAAAACCTTTCCTAAACCCTCACTTTTGCCTTTTAAACTGGTGCCTTAAGCTAGGCCAATGATCAAAACGAAAAATGCACTTAATTATTTGTTAATGGCCATTCATTTCTCATTATGAATTGTGGTTACAGCCACTCTTGGCTGCTAATTCAAGTTAGGGTTTCCTTTACCCCTTCCAATTCCATCCAAAGTTAACATTAGCAAAAGAAAAATAAAGTTTAATTTGGGTTTTCCAAGACTTGAACCCATAACTATGCAATTGCCAAATCAATGTCAAACCATCATACCAATTCATGTTTCATGCTAACAATTATAATCCAACTATCATATTATTTCACAGCATGATTAACATATATTAAAATAATAACAATTAATAACACAAAATTGGCATTACATAGGACTTGAACCTAAGTCCTTTCACACAATCAAAGTACTCTCAACCACTTAAGCTAGTACTTTTCCACATCATACCAATCATAATTTAATGTCATAAATGATTTTCCTACCCGCATTTATTAATTAATTATTTATTTAATTAATTAAATTCCATGGATCTTACACATTTTAAGCCATGTTGAGGTCTTAAAGTTGGTTGAGAACCATTCTCTCAAATTGGGAGTATGTATGTCCAGTATTCTCAGGTGGATTGTACAGCTCAATTGCCATTGGATGAGGTTCATCTTCCTCTTGGTTTCCTCCACTTGTTCCCGCTTCATGATCATTTGCTCCACCTTCAATGTTTGCACCTTGATCTCCTTTAACTATCCAAGTGTTGCCTACCTTGGTGAATCCCATCTTGTGCATATTAAGTGTAGAAACATGATTTAGAAGTCCAGTTGACTCGTCAAGCTCTCCTTCCACATCTACACCAAAATGCTCAATGAACTTGGAGATGAGCACCACATATGGAAGCTTGAAATCCGTGAGCCCTTTTGCCTTCATCACGTGGTCACGGATGGTGTATGTCCAGTCCACCATCACACCATTTTGGATACAATACATCACCACAAGACCACCTTCATTCAAGGTAGCATGGTTGCTCCCCCCAAGCATGATGATTTTGGTCACCACCAGGGCTAGCAACCTTTCCTCCGCACGAAGCCTTCCCACATGGAAATTTCTAGCTTGCTCACCTTGATTTCTCACACATTGGTTGAAGTATTGCACCCTATTGAATTCGTCCACCGCACTAGTTTCACCTTTTCGGACTTGCACACCTCTTTGCCTTAGGCCAGCCACATCCTTCCATGCTTGCCTAGTGATTTCCATCTCCACACCTTTGACACTTGATTTGAGAACACCATTGCTGAACTTGAGGTTGGCATAAAACACCTTCACCAAATCCGGATACACCTTACCCGAAAGCTCAAGGAAAGTCTTCAATTTTTAAGCTTTGAGATTGTCAACATCCAATTTTGTTTGGGTTATAAAGTATTTTACCTTTTCTCTCATAATCTTATTTTACTTTTATTTTGGTTTTTTCATTTCATCTTATTTTACTTTTATTTTTATTTTTTATTTTTTTTAATTCTATTATTATTTTATTTTATATTTTTATTTTGTTTTTTTTTATTTTTTATTTTTTCGTTTTAATCTTATTTTATTTATTTTTATTTTATTTACAATTTTCTTTATTTTTCTTTTTTACTTTTTATTATTTAAGAAAAAATGAAATGAAAAAAAAAAAGA
>Ga0209589_1011729_pt1 | contig 12199 bp, 8 predicted proteins | sample CowpeawhiteBW_FD_187525 | JGI IMG/M metagenome (GOLD analysis project Ga0209589, IMG submission 187525) | Root nodule microbial communities of legume samples collected from California USA - Cow pea white BW (SPAdes) (version 2) | ecosystem: Host-associated > Plants > Roots > Nodule | place: USA...
CTGTATCTTCTGATGTAGCCCAGACCACTGAGATTTCTCCTACTGCAGCCTGTAATGGGGAAGTCATTACTCCTTGTTACAATGTGATTTCAGCCAATGGAGTTATGGTTCAACCTGAAAAGCAAATGGTTTACAAAAAAGACAATGACATTTCTCCCATTGAGCCACATAGTGATCAAACAAATAACGGGAATGCATACAAGCCAAGTACAGAGACATTGGACAAGCCACTTGGAATTCCTCCTTCTGAGTCTGAGTCTGACAAGGACAGAGACATTTGGGCACAACTAGGATTGGACGACATTGATTTTTCATGCTCTGAAGAAGATGACTCATTCACTAAAATGATAAGAGATATAGAAATCATGAATGAAAATGCTTCTGACCATTAATTTGAAATCATTTTTGTAATTTAGTGTTTCCATCTCACATTCACATTCTTTTGACAGAGTGGACCTGTAGTCGCTCTAGATATGGGATTTGCAGTTTCCAGTAGGAACAAGTCAATGAAAAACTGCATTCGAAGTACTGTAGTGAAAGTTTATGTTAATAAATAAAGTTTCAGATTCTGGTCCAAGCCGTTAATAGTGTAGTGTTGTTTTCTTTCAAGAATAGAACTAGAGTTTACTTTCTCAAGTGTGACTTTGATAAATGTTTATAGTTAAAAAAACTATTCAACTATAGATTCCAATTTTGTACAATTAAAAGAATAAAAAAATATTGTTCTCTCAAACAATTTGATAAAATTAATCTTATAATGATAAACCTTATAACCATTAAATCAATTTCAAAATACATCGATATTTGTCCTAATAATTTTGGACACAATGTAGGAATCACATCATCTAATGAAAGATAGTTATGTTGCTCTTACTTATTATGTGTTATAGAAGTGTATTAATTTTTTAAAATTATAATGTTGTATATTTTTGTGATTTTAATTTTTGTAATTGTTTTGAAACTATATTGACATTTCAATTAAAATTTGATAAAATTTTTAATGTGATTTGTTATCCCTATTCATTAGAGTATTTTTTTCATTTACTTTTTATGTATAATTAATAACAAATTAATGTATTAAAATATGTATCATAGTTTACAAATTTGATTTTAGTGTTATTTTAAATAAATAAATCTAAATATTTAAAAGGATTAAGTTAGTCATGAAAAATAATTAATTGATTAAGTTACAATTTTTCATATTTTACATCTTTGTTTCAAATTGATAAATTTAATACTTGTTTGTGTAAGCCCACTATTCTTTTATGCCCTAATTTAAAAGGGTTGTCCCAAATCACTTGGGCCTAGGGCTGGCCCATAAGAGAACAAGGACCCTAAACCAGCTAACTTACCCTCTTTTGCTTTTGCTTTCAGAAAAGCAGTCCTCTCAATCCTTTCTAGAGCGGCCACAAACTCTCTACTAGGATCAGTTGCATGGATCGTTGGTGTTCTCGAAGATTGATTTACGGTCGGGATACCATCAGATTCTAGTGAAGGCAGATGATGTGCAGAAGACGGCCTTCAGGTCCCAATATGGCCACTATGAGTATGTGGTTATGCCTTTTGGGGTGACCAATGCTCCGGCGGTGTTTATGGACTTCATGAACAGGATTTTCCGGCCATTCTTGGATAAATTCGTCGTAGTCTTCATATACGACATCCTTATCTATTCCAAAACTCAGGAGGAACATGCAGAACACCTGAGGTTGGTGCTTGGTATTCTAAGGGAGAAGCAACTATATGCCAAGTTATCCAAGTGTGAATTCTGGATGGATGAAATGCAGTTCTTGGACCATGTGATATCTGCACAGGGCATGGTAGTGGATCCGGCAAAGGTCGAGGCAATGGTTAAGTGGGAGAATCCCATGTCAACAACAGAGATCAAAAGCTTCATGGGTTTAGCTGGCTATTACAGGAGATTCATAGAAGGATTCTCCAAGATAGTGGCGCCTTTGACACAACTTACCCGAAAGGACCAACCCTTCACTTGGATGGATAAATGTGAGGAAAGTTTCCAAGATCTGAAATGACGATTGACGAGTGCTCCCATATTGGTGATCCCTGATGTGGGTAAACCTTTTGAGGTTTATTGTGATGCCTGTCATCTAAGGTTGGGCTGTATGTTGATGCAGGAGAAGAATGCAATGATGTATGCTTCGAGGCAACTCAAGGTGCATGAGAGAAACTAGCCCACTCATGACCTAGAGTTATCGGCCATTGTGTTCGCCTTGAAGATTTGGAGACATTATCTTTATGGTGCCCAGTTTCGTGTGTTCAACGATCACAAAAGCCTCAAGTACTTGTTTGATCAGAAGGAGCTGACATGAGGCAAAGAAGGTGGATGAAGTTCTTAAAGGATTATGACTTTGAACTACTATATCATCCGGCGAAGGCAAACGTGGTAGAATATGCTTTGAGTAGGAAGACTGTACATATTGCACACCTCATGATTAAGGAGGTGGAACTGCTAGAGAAATTCAGGGATATGAAGCTGTAGGTGGAGTTAGGATCCGAGTTCATTAGGTGTAGTACTCTAACTATATCTAGTGATTTCTTGGACTCAGTCAGGGAGAGGTAGTTATTAGATGTCAGCTTGAACCGAGTGATAGAACAACTTGGGTCAGATGAGATGAAGGAGGACCCCATTGGAGTTCACGGTTGGAGATCACGTGTTCTTGAGGGTGACCTGAACCATTGGTGTGGGAAGGGCTCTCCGCTCAAGGAAGCTCTCTCCTAAGTTCCTTGGCCCTTACCATATCTCGAGGAGGATTGGGCCGGTGGCTTACGAGATAGCTTTGCGTCCTCAATTGGCAAATCTTCATCCGGTGTTCCACGTATCGTAGCTGAGGAAGTACGTCTTTGACCCATCTTATGTGTTGGAAGCCAAGGATGTTCAGATTAGGGAAGATCTAACTATGGAGGTACCGCCAGTTGCTTTAGAGGATAGCAAAGTATAGGAATGCCGAGGAAAACCAGTCAATCGGAGGACAAGTGACTCTACTTGAGAGTTAGAGGAGGATATGAGAAAATCACACCCGCATCTTTTTACCTAGTAAGTTTTCATTTTTGAGGTCGAAAATTTTGTTGTTAGGGAGAATGTAAGGCCCATTATTCTTTTCTGTCCTAATTTAAAAGGGGCTGCCCCAAATCAGTTGGGCTTAGGGCTGGCCCATATAGGAACAAGGACCCTAAACCAGCTAACCGACCCTCTTTTGCTTTCACTTTCAGAAAAGTAGTTCTCTTAATCCTTTCTAGAGCGGCCACAAACTCTCTACTAGGATTTAACTCCGATCGTGGTCAAGGTTACTCGAGTCCAGTTTCGTTTTTCTGCTCCATCTTCTAAGCCTATTCCTAGAGCTGTTATGCTCCGTGGTTGGTGTCGAGGTTCTGTACTAGCTCATTCCAGGTAAGGGAAGCTAGGGATTTCTAGTTTAAATTCGATTCTTGCTTATTTGTCACTGTTTTCATGATTGTATGGTTGTTGTGCTACTGTAAAGGTTGAATGGATGTGTATTGTTGTTTAGGTATAATTGTATGGTTGTTGTAGGAAGAACAGTGGCGAGACCTGACGTTCTCGCCCAAGTGACCCAGTCTCGCCTAGGCAAGACTTGTAGAAACAGGTCCAAGCTCGCACTCGAGCTCTTGCTCAGGCGGATAGCTCTTGTTTTGAGCGAGGTATCATCTCGCTCAGGCAAGAGAGGCTCGCCTAAGCGAGGACACGTGGGAGCTGGAGGCACGTTGCTGCAGTTGTAGCCCAGGTGAGGAACCTCACCTTTGGGCGAGGGGTGGCTTCGCTTAAGCGAGGAGTGGCTCGCTTAAGCGAGAACTCGTGAGTCTCACAAGGTTCTTTGTTGGCAGTTTTGCCTAAGCGAGAACCTGTAGCTTGAGCAAAAGATCACTTTCGCCTGAGCGAGGGTCCTCAGCTTGAGCGAGACTGACACGAGATTTCACTCCATGATTGTTCCTTTCATGCTTTTGAGTTGTTAATTGTATGCTTGACTTGGAATACTCTATCTTAACTGTGAGATGTATGAATATGCATATGAGACATGATTGTATGGACTGAAATGTTGAGTAACATGAGTTTGGCATGAACTGAGTATGGCATGGTTTGCGAAAAAGTGACATGGGATTTGACATGGGATATGAACGAAGGTTGGTTATAAAGTATGGCATGAAATTGGGATGCATGATGAATACCTACTTGGTCGGTGAAACATGATTTGTATGTGGTTAGGACGTAATTCCTTGAATCTCTAGGTGAGATTTTTGGGTGGTGCCTCAGTTGGTCGGGACGTAATTTCATGACCTCTGTTAGTGGGAGTTCATGGTGGTGCCCCGTCTATATAATTTGGTAAGGATTCAAGGTAAGGTTGCATCCTGACACTCTAAAGAGTCAGTTAGTCTCACATAGAGCGGACTGACTCTTGTGGTGAGAGTAGCAGGAGGCTTGAAGCTCACTAAGGACTAACCTTGTGTGTGGGGGTTGAGACATTGTAACACTTAGCTCGGGGGTGAGCAGCTCGGTAGAGCAGAGAAATCCACCACAAGTGCAAGTATCCGTTGAATCCGACTAAATTATATGTATCCGGATGAGTCGTGTCTAAGTCCTAGTGTTTTGTGTGCAAGTCATAACATGATTGGATGATGCATGTATATTTGACTGTGAAAGTGTATATGATTGTATGATAAATCCTTTTTCGCTATAGCTTACCCTTTTGTCTGTTGTATGTTCTATGGCGTGGTTTTCTCTTTTTGCGATGATCATCAACTTGTTGATGTGAGCAGATGTGAGAACTCCCCGTGATCATCAGGGTGATGGAGGTTCTGTTGCATAGTCTGCTTGGACTGAATTTCCGTTTATTTGGGCTTTTCTCTAGGGCTATCACCCATGTAGTGTCTTACTTTTGGGTTATATTTTGAATTACTATTGACTCTTTTCTTTACCTGTCTATTGGCATCGTGGTGTGCCCTAGTTCAATTATGTTTTCGTTGGTTAATTGTAAGGAGTAGTGTTTATGCTTCCGGACTGCGCTACTACGTTATCCTGTGTGACATTTCCTTTAATTATGATTATTGATTAAATGGGACGTTATAGTTTGAATCATAAAGATATTAAATATTGAGTCATTTTTTATATAAATAAATTATCAATTCCTCTTAATATATAGATTAACAATATCTTTTATAGTTTTATTATATAATATTTAATTAAGATATGCATGAGTTTGATTTTGAAAATTTGTATCTAAAGTCTAAATAATTTGAATTGAATTTAATTCAAACTCGGTCTAAATCCAAAAAAATAATTTCAAAATAAATAAAAATCCTAAATGAAACTAATTTGAATATTATAATTATAGATATAAATAATTGGATTGTGTTGTTGTACTTTTAATTCATATTTTCTGAAATAAAGTTTAAATTGATGGATGACAGTCTTCTTTTGAATCTTAGGTGTTGTACTTTTATAGAAATTTGTTGTATCAATGGACATATGCAGAAAGTATATATAACATAATATAACTTTTGGCTACGTGATTGAACTGTTAGTTATATTTAATAAAGAGTAGTTATCTCCTGTTTCTTGAACCTGCAGAGGGTTTTTATTAAAACTTATGAATGAGGTTGTGTTTGTAAGCTCAATTTATCTTGATTTTACTTCATTCTTTAAACCTGTTAAATGGAAGCTAAGGCATGTTTAATTTTTTTAAACACTACTTAGAAAAATGTTATTTGTGTTCACCAAAGAATTTGAGATTCCTTAAAGAAGCTGACAGTAAAAAATTATTGATTTGAAAATGAAGTTTTAAACTTGGCTAATGTCTGCTTGCAATTTTTAAATGCCTCATGCTTCCCTCGTATATGTGCCTTAGTATGCGTTAATGTGATTGATTATATTCCTTTCTTTATTGAAGTTATAACATGTCCATAACCATTTTTGTTAAATGAATCCACCAATAATAGAGGATTATCCCTAGATTCCATACAAGAAGAGCTTGAAGATGAACCTTTACAATTCAAAGGATCTATGACAAGGACAAGGAGCAAGAGATTGAAAAATCAAATCTATTCAAGGCTCTTGATACTACAAGCAACTGCAAGTGGAAATTCAAAGGATATGAAGATCATGACTTCGAGCACTTTTGAAGGATAGTTATTAGGAAATTAGTTCACTACAAAAAATTTGTTAATTTGCGAGGGAAATTAGCGAGGGAAAATTTTGCTCGCTAATTTGTTGCTAATTAGCGAAGGATTAACGACAAACTAAAATTGTAGCTAAGTTGTAGCTAATTAGTTAGAGATTAAATACAACATAAATATGGTGGCTAAGTTGCAGCTAATTAGCGAAGGACTAGACACAACATAATATGGTAACTAAGTTGTAGCTAATTAGTTAGGGATTAAACACAACACAAATATGGTAGCTAAGTTATAGCTAATTAGTTAAGGATTATACACAACATGATATGGTAGCTAAGTTGTAGCTAATTAGTTAGGGATTAAACACAACATAAATATTGTAGCTAAGTTATAGCTAATTAGTTAGGAATTATACACAACATAATATAGTAGTTAAGTTGTAACTAATTAGTTAGGGATTAAACACAACATAATATGGTAGCTAAATTGTAGCTAATTAATTAGAGATTATATACAACATAGTATGGTAGCTAAGTAATTATGATTAATGATTTTGTTGCAAATCCAAAGCTAATAAATACAATTTGTAATTAAAAATAATAATATACAAACTATTCTATAAAATATGAATTTATTAAATAAATTTATAAAAACTATCAATATATTAACAAATTATCAAAATACATTTTATTTTTATATAAATTAATCTTTTATTTGTTAATTATATTTATTATATATATATATATATATATATATATATTAAAATAATAACTATAATTTAACTAATACAATATATTTCTTTCCGTTTAAATATTATTATAAAAGGTATTAAAAAAATTCTTATTAATTATATTTAAAATCAAATGATTAATTATTATTTTGATAATTATTTATTATCTTTACGCTGCTTTTTTATATTTTATATATTAATTTATTCAAATAAAAAGATTATTAATTAATTTATATTGTTACATATTATTATATATATTATTATATTTATGGTCTAATTTGTTTTATATTATTTAGTTTTTTAAATATTTTAAATATGAAATAAATTATTTATGATATATTATAAATAAAAACAAATCGTATGTATGTATTTTATTTATAAAATACGAATATTTAACTTAATTTAATTATACACTTAAAAATTCATTTAAAATTTAAATATTTATATTTGAAGAATTAATAAAAACACTGTTATTTTGTTTAGTTTCCTTGCACTTTCGCAAGCAGCACTGAATAATAGTAATTAATAACATAGTTTAAAATGAAATAAAAAAAATGCTGATGGGAGTTCCGTTCGTTCCTTCGTTCGCAAGCAGCACTGTACACTTCCTTCGTTCCTTAGCTTTTTGATTTCTTTTTCTCTCAACCACAACCGCGTCGCTTCTCCTTCTAGGGTTTCGCAGCCATGGGAGCTCCGCAATAACTGCCTCCTCAAAATTCGTCATCCTTTCGTTACTGTCGCCGAGGTTCTTGCATTTTTATCCTCTTCTTACTTTCAACTTTCTCCTTCCTTTGCTTTTTTCTCTTTCTCTTTCTCTCTCACTCAAACACACACACACACATACTTATTCCTTACACGCACAAACACATTCTCTCTGTTTTAGGAGTTTTATCCTTTGCTTAATTTGAACGATTTCGGGCGTTTAGTTGCTTGTGCGTGATGATGTTTGCTTGATTTTTTGACTTTTATTGATTTTTTTAACGGTTGACTTGTTTTTAGCTGTGATTGTTGATTATTTTTTCGGTTATGAAATGCAATGTACCTTTTATGGTATTTATATGCATTTACGTGTTGTTTTAAAGATGTATTTAAGATTTAGTGTGTGTGTTTTTGTCGGTTTTTCTTCCAAGTGCATTTTAACTTAATGAATACCTGAATTCTTATACATATCGCTCAATCCATAGAAGATTTTGCTCCTTACGATTGTATTGTTGCTATTAGTAGCTGTAAGGGCAAAAGAGGATATACATCCTGCTCAACTGTGAGTGTTTTTTTTTCATTGCTTAGTGTTATCTTGTGAATGTGTTTTAATTATTTCTCTGTCCCGTGTTGTATAAAGGATGTTAGAAGGTTTTAATTTGTTTTTCTAATAGGCATTTTTTATTTTGTTTTGAATATTCGTTTATTTATAAAGTAAAAGTGAATGAAAATGACTTCCAACTAGTTTTGCTATCGTTGTTGGATAAGGGAGAGTATTTAGCTTTTTTTCGTTGCTTCTTTTCTAAATGTAACCAAGATTTCGCTTCACCCTCCTCAGATAATGATAGAAAAATTAGAGCGAACAACACAGTTATTCCAGTTTGCTGATAAGTACAAGGGGTCCTACAACAATGCCTTGAAACCCTTTGTGTTCCCCTTTTACTACTCTTACTCTGGTTATAAGGTAAGCTTTCAACTTTTAAGGGATATTCAGTTTAGCAAGAGGAGACATACTTATTACTCAAAATTTGTTGGTTAATAATATGATAGGATGAGCTGTTGTGGGGTGCTGCCTGGCTGCACAAGGCTACCAAGAATCCAATGTACCTAAACTACATTAAAGTTAATGGCCAAATCCTTGGAGCTGCAGAGTTTGACAACACCTTTGGGTGGGATAACAAGCATGCTGGAGCAAGAATACTTGTTTCCAAGGTTTCTATCCTTCACTGTACTGCAAACAAAACTATAAACATAATGTTTTCTAATTTACAGTTTTTGTTTTCCTGGTTCAAAGGGTACAGTCCCTCCATGACTACAAGGGCCATGCGGACAATTTCGTTTGTTCCCTAATTCCTGGGACCTCTTTCTCTTCCACCCAGTATACCCCAGGTGAAGTTCATTTGAGTACCATTAAGCCTTAGAAACCTTATTACTACCACACTTATGTACGTGTATGTATGTTATGTCCAGTGATAGTGTGTTCAACTTCTGAAGAATTTGAAACCAACTTCTGAAGAGAAAAAGATACGCGTCGAGAGCGTTCAAGTTGCTCAAAACCCTTCCTTATAGGATCAAGGACATGTACATCCACAGTCCTAACTTAGGTATTATTATTTAATCTTTCAATTTTTAGGATGAATTTCTCAATAAACATTCATACAAAATTTAAGAACATGATCAATTAGGTTTTTTTAGCAGACTTAGTTGAAAGTTGAATGTGATTTTTCATAGGCTTGTTTTTAATTTGTATATATGCAATCTGAATTCTATTGATTTGTTTGTGTAGGATTTTTTCTTTGACAAAATCTATGGAATGCACGGGTTGAAGACTCTTCACTTTTTTCAGTTCATCATTACCCAAGCACAAGTGATAAATATTAGTTATTTCATATTAATATTAGTATAATGTATTTATACTGAAAACTGGCAAGAAAAGTTAATTATTTCTTCTTCATGGAATCAGAATTCAATACTCAGTGTGAGTTGTTTACAATTGTTTATTTAATATAAGTGTATTTATAACGTCATTATTTCTTATATTTCTTCTTCCTATTACTCAATCACCATTTTGCACAAAACCATCGACATCCCCAACTTTGGCTTTATTGAGCGAACATATATTTTGATAGAGAAGAGAAATAAATTAATGCATACGGTAAATAGTTCATTGGAAGGATTAAGCCTTCATAAATTGTTATAAACAAGTTTAAAAGAACTTTTTAGCTACAACCACTTGCTAGGGATGAACCAAAGATTTGTTACAACCACTTCTTTAGGGATTAGCTAGAAATTTGCTACAAATATTTTGCTAGGGATTAGCGAGGGATTTGCTACAACCACTTTGTTAGGGATTAGTTAGGGATTTGCTACAAATAATTTGCTAAGGATTAACTAGAGATTTGCTACAATTAATTTGCTAGAGATTGGTTAGAGATTTGTTACAAACATTTTGCTAGAAATTAGCTAGGGATTAGCTACAATTAGTTTGCTAAGGATTGGCTAGGGATTTGTTACAAACATTTTGCTAGGGATTAATGAGGGATTTGCTACAACCGTTTTGCTAGGGATTAGCTAGAGATTTGCTACAAATAGTTTGCTAGGGATTAGCTAGAGATTTGCTACAAATAGTTTGCTACGGATTAGTTAGGGATTTGCTACAAATAGTTTGCTACGGATTAGCTAGGGATTTGCTACAAACCGTTTGTTAAGGATTAGCTAGGGATTTGCTACAAACCGTTTGCTAGGGATTAGCTAGAGATTTGCTTCAAGTAGTTTGCTAGGGATTAACTAAGGATTAGCTAGGGATTAGCTAGGGAGTAGTTTCGTCGCTAATTAGCTACCTATAATTTAGCTAAGGTTTAGTGTCCTCACTGTTTCCTCGCTAATCCTTCGCTAAATCGTTTTGCGAGGGATCTACGAGGGATTAGCTAGGGATTGTTCCCTCGCAAATCTAGAAATTTGTTGTAGTGGTTTATGTTTTTGGACTTTGGGTTTTATTTTAGAAATTAGTTATGTTCTATGTTTTTGGGCTTTGAGCTTTCTTTTATAAATTAGTTTATGTTTTGGCTTGGGCCTTCTTGTAGGGTTATTAGGTTTTTTTAAACTCATGTGCCTATATATAGAGAGGATTATCTTGTTCTTGCCTTAGGCCTCCAGTTCTTATAAAAGATTAACATCTTTGTGGCGAATCTTCACTTGACTTATCAATCTGCTAGATTGTAGCGTCCTCCATCTCTGTCTTATTATGTGTTCTTCTCTGATTTATTCGTGTCGTGCCTCTTAAGGATTCAAATTCAAAAAACAATTATACTCTTTTCTGGATAGGATCATACCAAATAGCTCATTTCAATCCCAATCTAGTTGCTATATTAACAGATTGACTTTGTTGCTAAGGTATGCACATTTCTATTCCTTCGTCACAAAAATTTGACTTGCCACCCCATGCTGATCCTGGAATCGATTTCTATAACTTTGAGTGTTGTTGCTTGAAATCATTTATGGCAAACTACCATGTTTTGCAGAACATGGCGACATTACATACTACGTAAGTTTGAAAGAAAAACTTGATGTCATCTGTGAGGTGATCAAACAATAGAACATATAGATTCAAAAGTACAAAAAATTTCTCGTATGTGAAGAACCCCTTTGTTGATATTGCTGATAAGACTTCTAAGGCATGACATTGTAGCTTTTTCTCATTGCTCTAAATTTTTTCCTGCAGAAATATAATTAAGGTTGATTGCAATTAGTACAAAAAAGCCCTGTCAACATTACAAAAAGGACATATTCTACTAATTATTCTTTCTTTAAAACGATAATATCCAAACAAAAACATCAAGGGTGATCTCAAAACATAATAAAATAGGCACAAAATCTCACTTAAAAGAAATAACTTCACTAGACAAGACTCACATACTTAAGGACCTTATAACACAAGGTAATTATGCTTCCATAATCTCATAACCTATATGAGACCAACACATTAATCACATAGTATACATAGTCGACCATGACCTTAAGGATATCATATGCTTCCACAAACATGCCCGCTCGTGGTCCAACTCTATGAACCTCCCTGCTCGTAGTCCAACACGTGTGAAAACCACCTGTTATGAACCTCCTCGCTCATAATAGCCTTATGTGTGAGCACAGAACATACGAACCTCCTTACTCGTATCCTCACACAAGAGTACATCCAATACGAACCTCTCTATCTGTATCACATGTTTCCAACTCCATTACGAACCTCCTTGCTCATAATCTATGCAAGCATATCCTAGACCAAGAGTCATCACCATGAAGCATGCAAAACTCAACACAAACACGCACTGGCGCAGCCTAAGCGCCGCCAGACAAAGTTACAATGCAGATCGCTTGGCAATCCCAATACTCCGGCAGACACCATATGCCCTAGGGCCTCCCTGGTCCTCCTTATCGCCTGGCGGTTTCCCTTCTGTTGCCAAGCGCTATACTAGTAAAAAGAAATTAAATGTTTTTGCACCCCCAAAACAGGTTCTAATGATCCTAACACTAGAGACACACAGTTCTAGAATCCATAATATATATATATATATATATATATATATATATATATATATATATATATATATATAATTTTATTTTTTT
>Ga0209589_1011730_pt1 | contig 12199 bp, 7 predicted proteins | sample CowpeawhiteBW_FD_187525 | JGI IMG/M metagenome (GOLD analysis project Ga0209589, IMG submission 187525) | Root nodule microbial communities of legume samples collected from California USA - Cow pea white BW (SPAdes) (version 2) | ecosystem: Host-associated > Plants > Roots > Nodule | place: USA...
GGACAATCACATTTTCTTGTCCCAGATAAACTCGGTTCTGCATCACACTTGTATTTTCTATATTTTCCACCTCTTTCACAACCTAATAATACATGGGTCTTTCTTCCTGGTTGTCCATTATATTTATTTGATCTTAGAATAATGACAACAAATCCAAGATTATAAGCAACCTCTCTAACCCACTTAATCAAATCTTCACGTGTTGGGAAAATATCATCGGTTGTAAAATGAGATGTATAATCTTGTTCGCAAATATCATGAACAAAATCAGAAAACTCTGACATGAGACTACAATTTAGTTAAGAGTCCGCTTGAGAATCCAAGAAACTCAAATAACTAAAATGATGATCTTCCATAATGAACTATAATAAAAAAATATATTTTAATACGTAAATAACCCATCGAGGGTAACCACATAATACATAAGAATATTAAAAAATAATGCAATTAAAAAATAATGCATAAAGAATACAACACAAATCAGAGAAAAAAAAGAGTGAATGCAACACGTATCAAAAATTGAAAACTGATTGCATGCTGATATTCATAACTGATTGCATGATTTAGGTTACAAAATTCACCAATCGCACAGTATAAATTCATTCACATTCAAAATTCACCAATAACACAACATACACTTATCAACATTCAATACCAACACACAAAATCCAAGTATGAAACGGAATACCTATTCTGTGTCACAAACATATGAAACGGCTCCCAAAACCCGTTTGACAAAAAAGTACACGCAACTTGGTGAAACGGGTTACAAATTCCGTGTCACATCTTTGAGAAATGGATTATGTAATCCGTTTAGAAAAAAAAATTTGATTTTTTGATGTTTCAGTGTTTCGTCCGTCGCACAAAATAACCATACAAATAAGGAATTGAATTCTATTTCTAAGAAGAGGACAACACGTACATGCATGCCACCAATCTTATTCACGACTTCTTTTCATTAAACGTTGTCGGAACTCGAAATGGAATCAAGAAGAAAGAAATGGGGTGTGGGTGTAATTTTGAAGAGATTATGATGCAAAATTTATTTACCACTAAGGTTTAAAAGCAATGAGGTGAGGGTGTAATTTTTTAATGAATGGGGTGTAAGAAAAAAATCAAAATTTATCGGCATACACTTTCCGTTTCATAAAATTCTGAAAAGGATTCCTCTTTCCCAGAGAAAAAGAAAATCCTTATTAAATTAAGAAAGGTCACTTAGAGCATCCCAGAACCAGCTACGAACATGAGAGTAAGGTTTAAAATTAATGGGGTGGGGTGTAATTTTATAATCAAGGGAAAAATCAAAATGCATGCGAAACGAAATACAGATTCCGTTTCATAACACTCTGAAACGGATTCTGTATTCCGTTTCATAAAAAAAAAAATTTTTATGAAATGGAATACAGAATCCGTTTCACAGTGTTAAGAAACGAAATCTGTATTCCATTTCAAAAAAAATTGCAATTTTTTTATGAAACGAAATACATAATCCGTTTCATAACACTCTGAAACGGATTCTGTATTCCGTTTCATAAAAAGATTTGCAATTTTTTTTATGAAACGGATTACAGAATCCGTTTCAGAGTGTTATGAAACGGAATCTGTATTCCGTTTGGCATGCATTTTGATTTTTTTCTTTAAACGGCTTTTGTATTCCGTTTTGTAAAAGTTTGAAACGCATTTCAGTCTCCGTTTCATAAAAGATTTCCTTATATACGTTTCACATCAAAAGCAAACAGAAAAAGAAAAAGTTTAAGCTGGAAGGCTAAGCTGGAAGGCTAACCTGGATGGAAACTACCACTTCGAGAAAGATAACAGAGTTACTTACAACAACCTTCCTTCAAAGAACGACACAACCTTCGATCACAATATGAAGAACGGAAAGTAAAGACAGTGAGAGAATAAATAACATTCTTTAAAAAAAATAAATGCAAGTGATACAAACCAAAAGAGGGACCACAACAGAGAGAATGAACGAATGAAGGAAACAGCAGAGAGAATGAACGAATGAAGGACAAAGAAATTAAAACTCTGAGGCACCACGAACCACAAAGAATGAGAGAGCAAAAATTTAAATGAAAGTGGACACGGGATGGAGAATAAACGAAACGGAGTAGAAGAAGTAACGTTTTGGGGGTGCAGGATGTTGGTGACGCAGTAAATGAAATTTACTGCGTCGTAACCACTTTCACCCACTCTCTCACCCAGTTGTAAATAAGGGTATAAGAGTCATTTTTGGGGGTACTGAAGAATCGTTGGAGGTGCAGGGAGAAGGCCCCTAGCGAGATTAGCTGTTTGAAAATTTTATTAAAAGATTTGGAAGTGAAAATGAGTAAATTTAAAAGTTAAGTTTGTGAATGATTGGATTGATGTGATTGATTAAAAGTTAAGTTTAATTGAAAAAAATATCAAATTATTTTTGATGTTAAAAATAATATAAAATTATATTTAGATGAATTATATTTATTTTATAAAAATATTTAAATGAATAAATAACAAAAAATAAATTTAATAAAAATACAATATATTTATTCTTAAACTTTTGTTTTTGTTGAGTAAATGCTTGAAATGGGCAGAAGCAAAAAAAGCATCCAGGTAAATCAACTTGAATTAAGAAACGAAAAATAATCAAAGGCATTATAGTAATCTTACACAAATCAATTCCAAATCTTTGCATATGAAAGAAGATGGAAAAATAATGAAATCCTAGTATTCTTTCCTATTCATTTCTGTCTTGCAAATCCTCCCTATAAGTGATTTTGACTGAATACGGTCAAATTTTGTACATACTCCACTTAATACAACCAGATTTGGACTAGTTTATCTCGATCTTTAGTCTAATCCAACTAAAAATTTAAATTAAAAATTTTGATTAAATTTTTTGGATTATCTATATTTGAAAATCTGAATTTAGATAATAGATATCCAATCTATAAAATATATAAAATGTAAATCATATTAAAATCCACATACAGTGAAATAGATTAGATTTTTAATAAAATGAATTTTAAATTGATTGAGTCAAAACAGAAATGGATTAGATCAAGAAAATTGGATTTTTTATTCAACCCTAACGCCTATGATTTTTCTTCCCTTTCCTTATGGTCTAATATTTGCTAAACCCAACAGAAATTTGCTAAATCCAAAAGAAACGGAAATCATAAACCAAGAACTAATTTTTTATATAAAAACAAAAACGATAAGTACCAAATACTAAAATTGATCAAAATTATGAGTTAATTTTGTTGTTTAATATTCATGATAAATTTAATGAAAATATGACAATGTAAAATTTGCTTACATTAATGTTGTTAACTTTTATTACAGTTCTTCTAGTACCATGCCTTGAACGATTTATAATTATTTATAATATTCTTTGCAATGCATTTAGAGGACTCTTCCCTTGCTATAGCTTTTAAGAGTATCGATCAAAATCGGTTAGAAGGGACCATGCCTCCATGAGCAGCGATATTTAAGTAATACGGAAAATTTGACTTGTTTTAAAAGTATTGAAACATGTTTGTTTGAGACATTGCTTCATGTTTCTCTCGCTACACCACATCAACATTCATCCCATCATCTCTCAAATTTAGCTTGCTCATCATATTTGGGATAAAAGAGTAAAATAATTTTAACTTGAATTTAAACAGTAAATACTTAATTTCATGTTACCAAAATCTAAATATGAACACCAATAATTTCATGGAATGAAACTGTGCGTGTTTGAATATGTATATAAACTAGTCATGCATAAAATTCAATTGAAGTAATTAGGAAAGTGTCTTAGAAACATAAATAATACAAATAAAAGCAAGTATTATGAGAAAGCGAAATCCCATGTGGAATTCGTGGTACATGTTCAAAGAAAAGACAAAAGTTTGATGTAAATTTCATTTCATCACTAAACATAATGATAACTCTCCAAGTCAATTTACATCTAATCCTTGTTTAGGTGTTGGCATCAAACTTATGTTGTAGATAGAGCGACAAAGGCAAGTGCGTCTCCTTTATATGTATCATGATATGTCCACTGCCTTGTACTATGATTTTAATCCAAGACTAGAAGAGAAACCATAACTTCTTATTTTTGCAAATGTGAAACTAATATTTTTTTTCTTAGAATAAACGGAACCTACTGATTAAAACAAAACAAGGGAAACATCTAAATACACAATTATATAATTATATCATTATATTGTATGAAGGAGTACAACATCTTTTACAATTGGTAGTATCATTTTTAATGGGTTAAATATGTCTTTGGTTTTTTTATCTTTTTGGTAAAAATTAGAAATACTTCCTTTTTGAAATTTTGACCAATTTAGTCCATCAGTTTTAGAAATACGTAAATTTAGTCATTTTAACCAAGTTTTGATAAGTTTAATTTATCGTTTCAAACACGTTTTTCACAACTAAAAAATTCATGTCTCATGCCAATTTTGTTTTGAATTTTTTTTTCGTAGGAAATACTTAACATTTTGTTATGAAAAAAAATTGCAGGAAATTGCTGCGTTTTTTTTTTGCAAAATATTTTGTATAAAACACTTTTCACAAATTTTTTTGTAGAAAAATACTTACGAATTTTATAATTTTGAAAGAAATAATTACCCACAACGGAATTACCTACCAATTAAGATTCTTATAACATGTAATGAGAATTTTTCGAAATGTTTTCCCTAATAAACTTAATAAAATATGATTAAAATGACTAAATTCATGCATTTCTAAAGATAAAATACTAAATTGGTTCAAATTTTTGAAAAAAAAACTAATTCTAATTTTCACTAAAAAAGTAAGAGACTGAAAATACATTTAACACATTAATGGGGTTATGAAATCCCATGTAAATACTTAAGGTTTCAAAACTATAGACAAATAATGTCTTACCAGGAGTAGTTAAAACTGCTCGTAAGCCATTAATGACATTGATTTTTTTTTTTAACAAAAGCAAATTGCGAGTAACACCTTTAACTGAGGTTAAAACCTTCAGAAATCCCAAAAATAACTCAAGTTAAAAATAATTTCTTAAAGGAAAATAATGTTTTGACAAATTTTTTTTTGACAAAGTTGACAAAGTTACTATAAATGAAATTAAATTAGATTATCATTTTATTTTTTAACCAAAAGACTCTAATAAAATAATACTTTTTTACTTAAATTAGTAATTTGTCAAAAAGTTTGTTAAAAAACTTTGTTAACCAATCACTTCCCCTTCTTAAATTATTTGTATCTTAAATCATAAAGTATATTTTTTATTTTTTACATGCATAAATGTGGAGGAACACGGTGATCAACAATGTTACATTTATAAAGCCCAACCGTTAGTTAGTTATAAATAAATAATAATTACTAATTAATTGATTTTTGTTATGCCTAACTCTATTATAATTTCAATCACTGGGTGTTCAATTTTTCTCATCAAATTCATGTGATGTGAGCACTCGATTTACTCTCAAATCATTTGGTCTCAAGCTTGTTAGTCTCTAGAAATCATATAAAAAATATATTGAATAAATTCATAAATTATTGACAATAGAATTATTTAATTAGTTTTTTAATAGTTAATTTACTCGTGCATTTTATACAATAGAAAGTCATCTCTAAAAAGTTTCAAGAAAATAATGTACTTGACTTGTAATTACAATTTTGTTTTTGTAATATTCTTAATAACAGTTTATTGTTGATTGATATCAAGGAAAAACAGCTCATAGTTAATTTTTTGTGGAGAAATAATTACTTAAAATAAAACATTAAAGTTTGATTATAAGAGAGATAATTTGAAGTAATGTGTAATAATATATAATCATCGACACACCGTGAAATCATAATTGTATCAAAATAACAACGTTATGCTTTTTTTTTTCCACTTGGTTTGACAATTATTAGTAAATAAAGAAGTTTAACACTGAACATTCGTATCATTTATTATACAACTAATGTAGGAAGTGAAATAATATTTTTATAATTATTGAGATTACAGAATTTATATAAATCAGTTACCTCAGAAAAAATATTCCTTCGTCAATATACTGTAAATTTATGTATAAAAATAATTTCTGAATAGCTATTCTCAACGGATTTAGATCCAAATGATACCCTTAAATGAATATGTTAGGCTCATAGTTAAATTACACTAAAGTAAAAAGGTGCATTTTTTTTTTACATCTTGTCACGGTTGAACCACTCATTTAATATTTCTTCTAATGCAACTCACTATCATCATATTTTTAAAATTTTTACTATTAATTCATATAAAATCACTTCTAACTTATACTTTTCAAATTGTTCTCCCTTCTTTATGTATAATATATAAATAGATAGAAAGATTTATATTTTTCTCATTTTTCTTTGTGGTAGTGACAGTTCTGTGTTTGTATGCTTCCGTAGGAAGAATATTTTGAATAAAGACCCACACTGCAATTTAGAAAACAAATCATCTTTCTGAATGTTCAAGTCAGCTTCAATCATGTAGACACCAATTTAAACAAAGAAAACAAATATTTAAATAAGGAATTGTGTAGATAACTTGTTTTAGTAGGTGTTACATTGATAGTATACAAATTTATACTTATTTTGCGTCTTTGTATTAATCTTTATCACCTCTTGTATCTTGAAATTTGTTGTTATTGCTTGCTTAGTTGTGGTATTATACTAAATATATTTACAACTAAAAAACATTCCAACAAGCAGCATATTACCTCTACAAAGGTGTTTCTTTCATTCACTGCATTTACTCTCATTAATTGCTCTTTAATGTTTTCTAACATTAAGTATTTGGTTGGATTAAGAAGTAGAAAATAAATTGAAAATTGATAAGGGAAAAAGAGAAATGGTTCGTATTAAAAAAAATGAAAAGTGAAAAGAAACGAGTAAAGTAATTAATGTGATAAAAAAAGTGATTATAAAGTGGATATATTTAAAAAATGATGAATGAGACATGATTAAATGTTGAGAAATATTTAAATTGCTACTGCTTGCCACAATTAAAAATCTATTCAATTACAAACCCATTTGTAGAATTATACATGCGAGTATATGTAATATTGTAAAATAATTTAATGTAAAAAAAATAATGTTTAGAAACTTTTTTACGATATATCTTTATCATTATTAAAAAAATTAACACTAGAAATATCTTTTCTGTGTTTTAAAAATTTTTGTTCTTTTTTTTTTCAAATTTTATTGCTTTTTCATTACACTTCTTTCATCTATGCTTGCTCACGTCTTAATGCAAGACATAAAGATTAATGGACGTGAACTAAAATTATTTTTTATCATATAAACTTTAACGGTAAAAGTAAAAATAGCAATTTTTGATACATTTTTAGTAACATTCTTTATTTTGCTTGGCTAAAATTTTGCTAAAAAATTTAAGAGAAGTCACAAGTGAGACTCGTCAAAATAAAAAAAAGTATACAGATTTATAATTTATAATAAAAATGAATTATTGATATCTCTTAAATTAAACAATTGTATTTTTCTCAATTCAACAAAATGGATGGGGATGTTCACATTGAGCAACAGTTGGCAGGTCGTGCCTCGTCTTGTAGGCAAAAATAAAACCCAGTCAAAAGAATTGAAATGCCAAAAGTATAAGTACAAGGACGAAAGAGCAATAACTAAAAAACAAGTCCAAAACTTTTACAACCCGAAAAAGTGATATATATTTTCATTTGATTTTTATTGAAAAGTGATAATTAAATTTATTTTTTGCAAATGGAGTTTGTAAATAGAAAGAGATTTATATGAACTTTGAACACTGTTTGAGATAAATAAAATTCTAAAAAAAAAAGAAAATAAAAAAATGGGAAGGAAAATTGTGGAGAAGACACGAAAGTAAAGGTATTTGTCCCAACCCAAGTAAAGTATGGAATTTGGTTTTATGAAAAAGGAAAAAAAGGAAAGGCATTGAAAATAACATCAGCAAACAGAGTCTTCCCCACACCATCTCTCCCACAAGAGAATGAGCCCGTTCATGTTCCTCTACAACCGAACACACCCCGCCACCACCCAAGGCTAACGTGCGCCCCCTCCTTACCCTGCGCCTCGCCACCCAGTCTTCTTTTTTCCCATTTTCCTTTTTCCCTTCATAAACACCGCGTTAACCGTTCCTTCCGCACTCAGATTCGGAGGATCGGAGCGAGGTTGGCGGTTCCGGCGTTGGAGGCCTTAGGGTTAGGGTTACCGAGCGATGTGGTATGCTCCTGGCATTGATGAATCTGTTCTCGCTGTGTTGGAAGCCGTTCGGGCGCGATGCTGATCGATACGATTCCATCGGAGTTATCGGGAGCAACTTCGCCGGGAGAGAAGGCAGAGAAGGCTTGCTCTGGTTCCGCGACGTCGGAAAATATGCCTCCGGCGATTTCTCCATGGCCGTAGTTCAGGCCAACCAGGTTCTCGAAGACCAAAGCCAGATCGAGTCCGGTCCTCTCGGCACATTCGTCGGCATATACGACGGTCACGGAGGACCCGACGCCTCCAGATATGTCTGCGATCACTTGTTTCGCCATTTTCAAGGTTCTTCATTCGGAACCCTCACTTTATAGACACAGTTTCGTTTGCTTCTTTGTTTAATTGTTTATTTATATCTTCACTTTCACGGTTGTTGCTGTGTGGATTTAATGCGGTCACGTTTTTAGTCTGATCGTCTCTCCATGAATCACGAGTGGCAGTGGTAGTAACTGTTACCAGTGGTTTTCATCAGTTTGCTTTTCTCATGAACCTTTTTTGGAAGTGCTTTTATACTCTCTCTTTTTTTTTTTCCTTCTCGTTGGTCTATTGAGTTTAAGGTTTCCAGGAACCAAGTACAGTTGAACATTCAGGACAATAGGTAGATAATGTTTGCAAGTTTCTCCTTTTCTTTGTTATGATTTGTTTTCGCTTTTTATCGTGAATCGATTTAATAGGTGAATTGTTTGTAACTTTTTATTGGCTTTCCTCTAATGGAAACGGATTCGCGGTTCCATGGCACATGGTACTGTAATTAGTTATTAAAGTGTTTTGGAGTCTCGAAGGCCCATGGTTTTGGTGGAGCATTATGCCTTCAATTTTGGTTCCTTCATGGGGTATGAGTGTTGGGTATTGGTTCTTCCATGTCTTGTTCTGTTGTTAAAGAAACAGTTCTTATGCTAGCTGTCTCAGATTTCTTGTCTGTGCAGCATCATCGGCTGAGTCACGCGGGCTTGTGACAGCGCAAACAATTGAAAGAGCTTTTCGCCAGACGGAAGACGGATACACAGCCCTCGTGTCAAGTTCCTGGAATGCTCGACCTCAAATTGCGAGTGCTGGTACCTGTTGTCTAGTTGGAGTGATATTTCAACAGACACTCTTTGTGGCAAACGCTGGAGATTCCCGTGTTGTATTGGGTAAGAAAGTTGGCAACACTGGAGGTATGGCTGCAATTCAGCTGTCTACAGAACACAATGCAAATCTTGAGGCTGTTAGACAGGAACTTAAAGAATCACACCCTCATGATCCTCAAATTGTGGTCCTCAAACATGGAGTGTGGAGAGTAAAAGGCATTATTCAGGTAATTTTTAAACTTGTGTCCTCTCGGCTAAACATTTATTCATTCATTCATTATTTTCTTTATTGTTTTCCATTCTGAAAAGTGCAATACAGAAAGGGGTTGGAGGCTACTCAAACGGTTCCTGAAAGGCCCATCTTTTGTTTGTTAAAATTGAATGCTACATATGGTCTATGATTTCTGAATCCTTACATGTCAACAGACCCAAAACACGTAAAGCCATGGTCATAGATCATGATTGTTCTTTTACTGTTTCCTTGTATATTTTAATACTGTGTCTTGTGTTGCAATATGAATTACCAACCTTAAATCTCATACTATCTGTATTCATTTTCTGCAATGTTTTTCACCAGAGTTCCTTCAAAAAATACATTTGAATATTTCAATTAAATTGTATTTGTCCTCTATTCCCTTGTGAAGTTATCAGTACTAAAAAATAGACCCTATTTTTGTGTATATGTATCAAATCCCTAATGCATGTCTTTGTAGTTTTCATTTGCTATCTTGTTAAGGCATTGTGGCTTGCGGTGCCTGTGTGTTTGCATGTGTATTAAAGAACGAAGGTAATCCATGTAATTAATGATTCAGTCCTTGATTCGTGTGGTTAAATCCAAATCGTATAAATGGAAGCAAACATTTTATATTTGGCATATGACATTCAATATTCTATTTCCTACATTTATTTGTATGGCATTAGTGTGTTAAAAATGACTACGATGATCATATGAAAGACAATGAAGATGCTTTGCAGTTTTAACCTCGGTATTTTTATTGTTAAAGTCATATATATAAATATATATGTATGTGTGTGTCTGTGTATATACATACACACATAATTGTTAATAGTTCACACGTAATCCCAAAGTTCTGCTTTAACTATTATTTGTTATTTGTTTTACTTCCTCGCATCAAAACTTGGCAATATCACATCAATACTTCATTGATTGTATTTGGTGCAGGTTTCAAGATCTATAGGTGACGTATATTTAAAACATCCACAATTTAACCGGGAACCACTTAATCCAAAATTCAGACTTCCTCAACCGATGCACATGCCTATCCTGAGTGCTAATCCCAGTATTCTTTCTCATCCTCTCCAACCAAATGATTCCTTCCTTATATTTGCATCAGATGGTTTATGGGAGCACTTGAGTAATGAGAAAGCTGTGGATATTGTAAACAGCAATCCACATGCGGTAAGATTCTTTTTACCATGTCTGGATTTTCTTGTACTTATTTCTGTAATGGACGTTAGCTGTTCTATTATTTCCTCGTATGGCCATGAAATGTATGGTTGTGTGTTGAGGGGAGGGGGGAAAGTCTTTTAAATTGAACGTGAGAATTGGATGAGGATTAGTCCTGTTTTCATTATGTGGTTTACATGTTGGTCAGGACAAGCTTTAAATATTCCCCCGTACATCTTTGGTCCTTAATTTCATTTTTAGTTCCCACCATGTCTTTATATCCGATTAAATTTGCTTCTGTCGGTTGATTTGATTTTTTTCTAGAAGTGCATGGCTAGTGAATGGAGTTTATTTCCTACGCTCCTATTATGAGTTTATTTCCTGCATCCTTTCCTTTCACGAAGTTGTTCTTTTTGCAACTTATTGTGACTGAATATCTGTGCTAATGCTTTGTCACTAGGTATGAATACCAAGACTTTGTTTCTCTGCGTAGCCTAGGTACTGAAATTGTGTCTTTCATGCAGGGTAGTGCGAAGAGACTTATCAAGGCCGCCCTCCACGAAGCAGCAAGAAAACGAGAAATGCGGTATTCGGATCTGCGTAAGATTGACAAGAAGGTTCGACGCCATTTCCATGATGATATATCTGTTATTGTTTTATTCTTAAACCACGACCTTATTTCCAGAGGCACAGTGCTAGACTCGGCACTTTCACTTCGAAGCGCTCTCGATCACTGACGTGTATCATTGTAAGCAGTAAGCAGTCTTGTACCAGTTTTTCCCATAACTCAAGAAGATACGCCCATTTGGCTTCTAGTACCCACACACATCATTCTCAGGCACTACAATTTATTAAGTTATAACATATTGTTAGAAATTTATTCGTCAAGAGGAAAAAATAAAAAAAACAAAAACAAAATCACAAATGTCTTATTCCCTTTCCTAACCTTATAGTTTTACCCCCAAACACTGGATTTTATTTATTTGTTTATTTTTTTAGCTTCATATAAGCTAATCAAGCAGTATGTTCATTGAGTCCAAATTCAAGCTTATTTGACGACAAATTATGTAGAAAATTCATATGTAATACTGCCCTCAAGTTGTTAGACCCGAATTAAAAACCATTTTCAATCTGTAAGTTCAAGTCTGATTGCCATTTTTGTCGACCAAAATAAGCAAATAAATAAAATTTAGAATATATATTGTGGGGTTAGAACTTGAAACTGATGTCTGCGATGCTTCATATGTAGAGATTAATTTTCGTACATTACTTGTGTAAAAGATTATAGTAAATTATATACTTATGCTTCTTTATTATAGTTGTCAAGTGTGCTCCGTCGGATTGGTCTGTCCTTATAACAGATTAATAATATTATGATCTTAATTGCATTAAACAAAATATCGAGAAAAACAATTGTGATAAATTAATTTGGGTTATTTCTAGATAATTTAGTTTGTGACGTAAGGGAGTTTATTGTTTTTTTTTTTTG
>Ga0209589_1011733_pt1 | contig 12195 bp, 5 predicted proteins | sample CowpeawhiteBW_FD_187525 | JGI IMG/M metagenome (GOLD analysis project Ga0209589, IMG submission 187525) | Root nodule microbial communities of legume samples collected from California USA - Cow pea white BW (SPAdes) (version 2) | ecosystem: Host-associated > Plants > Roots > Nodule | place: USA...
CCTAAATACTTAAATTATTTTATTTTTTTCATTTTAACCTTTGTAATTTTTTATACATGAAATTTTTTACGCTTGTAAGAAATAAAATAATTTGAATATTTAGGTGTAGTGATTTGATGTATAAATTCAAAACAATTATTTTAACATGTTTATATAAATTATAATTAAGCTTATTTACTAATTTGGTCTCAAATAGGAAGGACGAAATTGAATCATTTTAAAAAAATTGGGTACTAAATTGAACCAAAAATTTAAACTGGGGTATTAAATTGAAAACAACTATTACACTGTCACGTGTCATGCTTGTAAGCTGTCACATGGCATGATGATAAACTGACATGTGGCAGTTTTTTAAATTTTTTGAAAAAAAAAAATTCATTTTTTGAAAAAAAAAAATAATTTTTAAAAAAAAATTAAAAAAAAATAAAAATTTCATGACTTGACACGTGTCCTGTACGGACACGGTGTTAACTCCAACCTAACGGAAAGGACCAAATTGAACCTCTTTAGAAAATTGGGGTACCAAATTGAACATTCCTAAAATTCGGGTACCATATTGAACTTTCCGAAAAGGTTTGGGTACCAAATGTGTATTTATACCTTATTTTTACAATAATTTGTTTCAACAAAAACAAAGTTAACAGAGTTGCGAAAATTTATGCCGTTAAAACTTTAACATTGAGTTAGTCCAGTACGATTTTTAAGTGTCGTGTTACCTTTTTATTCTCTATTTTATTATTTTCATTTTTATATTTGAATAAATTTGTATATGTAAATGAATTAAAAATTATATATCAATAATAAAATAGTTAACATTATCTTAAAATTTTAAATATTGCGACAGTTTAAAAAGAGACAGTAATTAACAAAGAAAATATGAAGATTAGCAGGCTAAAGGGATAAGGATAACGTTGATTTGCTGACTCGTTCAATTAAAATAAATAAAAAAACTTGGAATTAAACCTAATGGATGAGTCCAGGAATGTGTTTGAAGATTCACTTCCTCAAAAGTGAAGTTATAATTATTGTGATGAGTTGATGACATAAGCAATAAGTTAACAAATTAATCGATTTAAATATATATAGAGAGATAGAAAGGATTACAAAGACAAATTCAATAAACAAATTATGTTACAAACAATTAATTAAATGATAAGTTATATTCAACATGATATAATGGAAACATATGGCTGTATTTTATATTAATAATGGTTTACTTCATCTGGATTCATTTTTAGCTTTACTATGACTTTCATGGAATAATTCTGTTACCTAATTCAACTAAAAAGGACCAAAATATTATTACTTTATTTTTATTCGGTCAAATATTATCAATTCAGTATCTTAAAGTTAATCGGAGTTTTATATCTAGCTAAATAAATTTTACTATATATTCATATGTAAATTCCTTGCTACTATACACACAGTGATGCAAGAAAGACAATTTAATAATAGACAGGTATACTGAAAAATGATGCATGTTAGTTCTACAAGATAGGAATCCTTAATCCTTATTAAGGACATGATTAAGCTAAAGACACATGAAAATAGTCTAATTAAATAAAAGACGAAGAAATATATAAACTCTTTGAGAACATTAATATAAATATGTTAGTATAAATATGACACACATATATTATTTTTTTTCTAATAATAATAATAGTGTGATTTTAGAAAAATAGTTGTGATGATGGATTTTGTGGTGTGGGAATCTTTTAATTTTCTGTTAAATCATTATCTCTGTTTGTCCGTTACTGTGACCCATTTAAATGCAGCAATGTAGCATAAGTGTCATCTGACTGTTCTCTCGGGAGACGAAAATAATGATGCATCAATTTGACCATCTAGTAAATATAAACTACATAATTCTTATCTTTATCTGCTATATTATTTTTATATACAAATTAAAACATATATTTTTTTTATTTTTATATTTAATAGACACGTGTTATCCTCAGTTTACGTGTCATCCTCAACTTATGAATCTGTATATGGAATTAATTAAAAGTTGGGATGATATTAGGCAGATTAAAGAAATTGGGGTTGGCAACATTGATTCTAGGTTTTGGTCCGGATTCAAGAACAGCATAAATAATGCAGAGAGGAACACGGCAGAAAACGTGAATCAAAAGATATTTTTCATTTTTTCTGATTTTGACGTGAAATTTGAATGAATGCGAAGCGAATACGTTACTGTTTGTTTCTTATATGTATTTATTTTCTCTTATTGTTGTTATTACTCATTAAAAAAACAGATAAAGTTTATTACTACTTAAAATTAAACTAAAAATGAAAATGTCCCACATACTTTATGAATTTTTATGTCAAATTAAGTTATTTCAAATTTTCAATCAATACCAGCCATAATAATTTATAAATTACACTGAACACAAACACAAATCCTAATTACGCAATGGGTTGAAAAGGAAAATAAGCGCACGTTTTAATAATTTTTGGACTGAAGGTGATGTCACTGGTTTTGTAAGGCGTTCATCATAATATATAAATATATAAACAGGTAACAAATTCTAAATTAAAATTATACTGTATTTATTATAATATTAATTTATTTAAGTATTAATCGACTTTATCGAATAAACACGACCAAACATTGACTTAAATATCGAAACCTGAAACCTTATTAACATGTATCAAACAAATAAGCCATGTGAAAATTTAAAAACCATACAAATTATTTTAAGGAGACGTTCAATAATAAAATAATAACTTTTTAATCAAGTGATATAAGATTTAAAATCTTATGGTGACGGTTTGAACCCGAAAACAATCTATATTAAAAAGTTAAATTCGACAACCTCTTTAGACAGTGTAGCTGAAAATTATGTATGTGTATATCTATATTTGAGATACTTAAGTTTATCCATAACATTGAATGTCATTGAAGACTTACCATCTCCATTCTCCACTAAATGTTTAACAAATATACACCACTTTTTCCCTCTATAGGTTCCAATGGCTTTCCTCACTTTGGTATCAAGGCAAGTTTGAAGCCTAGTGTGACCTCATCAACTGCAAATATTCAACACCAAGTTAAAAACAATGTAAAATCAATCGCATATAGTTAGGACCACATAACAAAAGGGTAAGTTTATCCCTTTGAACAGTTTGATGAGTCAGCAGAGAACAGGATCCGAGGTATAAACAATCTTTTCACAACATTGACTCCTACAACCTCGTTCACAGGTATACATACGTACACTCTTGTTATCACATAAATTTTCCTTTTTCATTTGGATACAAACACTGCTGCTCTTTATGTGTTCTATATAAGCACACTCACCATATCAGTCTTCTTAACTCAACCCTTAACTCGCTTCTATCTTTTTCCTACCCAACAGTTCCACATTTTTTCTGTTGAAACCTTATTCCAGCCTCTGTTTTTGTCCACTGGTATCTGATCCTCCAAAAGTGAAAGTTCCAATTTTTGTAGCTGAAAACAAAGGACCCTAAAAACAGAGGACCCTGTTCTTCTGGTGCAAAAATGGCTTCCCTCTATGATGTGCTTGGAATTTCAATTGGCGCAAGCTGCGTGGAAATAAAAGCTGCTTACAGAAAGCTTGCTAGAACTTACCATCCTGATGTTGTGGCCATGAATCAGAAGGAAAGTTCAGCTCACCAATTCATGGTAATCCAATCAGCTTATTCAACTTTGTCTGATCCAGAAAAGAGAGCTCAATATGACAGAGATAACAGATACAGAAGATCATTAACTATGGCTTCCATGGCAGGAAGAAATCACACATTTTCATGTGCTGCAGGAAGTGGAAGGAAATGGGAAACCGATCAATGTTGGTAGTCTTGTAAAATTTATTATTGAACATTCTCTTCTTCTTCTTCTTCTTTAAGCAGTAACATTTCCTTTTCTGCAGAGTTAGATCATCTTGTACTCTGTTAGTTCATCCATTTGTTTATAATAGTTTGTTTTTGTCTATGAAATATGTAACTTTTTGTTAGCACATTATAAGGGAAAAAAAAATTGTAAAAAGAAGTGTCTGTGTCTGGTCTAATCAACTCATTCTTATGAAAAGATAAGAAGCAACAACATCTTTTCCAGCTGTCACAAAGAGATATGAAAAGATATGCTTTATTTGCAAGTGTTAATATTTAGTATTTTTAAATATAAATATTTAAAAAATACATGTCCAATAAATATAATAGTTCTATACCTGTATGACCTGCAAAATTTTAAGTAAAGTCAAAATGAGAATGATCTTGCTGTGTTCAAACAAAAACACTTGCTGCTATGATCTGCCTAAGAAAACAGAGGAATTGGAATTTGTGAAAGGTGAGAATTGAAGCAAAGTTTTGAATTATAAAATGATAACGACACACACAGTGGTACAATTTTCTTTTCGAGTGAGTGGGACATGATCATCATCATCATCATGCACTGTTTTCTGAAAAACTAAAATTAAGGTGAGACTCTCCACCAAAAAGAAGACAAAAACATGAACAGTTTTGTAGGCCAAGCTAAAACTGTTGTGGCAAGTGTTCGTTTCATATAACACTTCCTCACGTAACTCGTACATACTTTTTATATCATCACCATCATTTTTTTTTATTCTCTCTTTGTTTTTATATGTTTTCTAGGAATGGTTTATTTGATACTTGTTTATTCCTCAGTGGTATAGTTATCTTAGTCGTACATATAAGTAGGGTTGCTCTTAATTGCATTAGGCAAAGCTGAAATCATTATCGTTGGGACAAAAATTGCACATACTTTAAGTACAATTGTCGTTGTTTTCAATTAAATTTGAAGTTTTACTTTTGCAATTTCATGTTTAGGGTTAAGAATTTGTAATTAAACTTGTGATCCTTACTATGGATAGATGATGTTTGGAGTCATTAGTTATGGGATGGAATTATTGGATGGGTTTTCCATCACGGGCCCAAATGTACAAGGCCCACTTAGAAGGATTTATGCTTCACACATTTCAAAATAATTATGCAGTTGGTTGGAGAAGGCTTCCTTTCAGTATTAAATGTCTTATATCAAATAAATTAAAAAAATAAAAAACATTAACACATTAATTTTGAATAGGTTATTTTCTATCAATTGGTTTTATAAATCTTTATTTGTAAATTGTCATTCAACAATATTTAAATGGGTCATTTTTACTTTGTTTGAAATTTTGTAAATGTTATGTATTGTATTTTTATTTCAATTTATGGTTAAAAATTGTTATTAAATATTATGATAACTTAAGACAAAAATCAAAGTTTTGATATCGTAAAATGACATCAAGAAAGTACTGATTTTTTATGCTCTTTTCATTTTTTCTGAAGATGGAGAAAACTTGTATTTCTCATAAAAAAGGTGTAAACTTTGAAACACTTGTTGGTATTTTAGAACACTTTAAAGCATAAAAAATTGAATTCCACCTTATAGTAACATCTATACACAAATCACTTGAATCATCAATACTCCTTATTTGCTCAATACATTGCCTAAATTTCATTATTCTACACTCGTATCCTCTAACAGACTTATGCTCTTCCTAATTTGATCTACACCGTCACATATTACCTTCAACCATTATTGCACAATTAAGTTTAAAATGTGTGCAAAATAAGGTACATGGAAGAACTCACCATCTCAGAGTAACAGATTTTGCAAAGCAAGATTCAAAGATTTTTACCAAAACATCGTTACTATAAGCATTATTTAAAGTGATAGAAAATATTTTTTTTCAAGCCCCCCAGTCTATAAAAATCTACTTATCTTCTTATACAACTCAAATCTATTATGAGGAGGAGGCAAATGGAAAAAGTTTAGATTTTTGCTACACAACATCCAATGACAATCAACATAATGGGTTGTCAAACATATATAATTCTTTATAGTACATGAAGTCGTATGTGAATTGAACAACTTGGGATAAAAAGTTGTAATTCTCATTGACAACTTCCTATATAAATCGTAATTTTGGTATACGACTCTTTTGGAATGAAGTCTATACATTAAATATTTTATCTTTTTTAATTTTTAGTTGAAATAATAGATTTAAAAATAATATCATCATTTATAATATATTTTATATTTTTGCTAATAATATTTCTTTTCTTTCTCTCTAATAATATGTTTTCCTTATTTCTTCAATTTTTAATAATACGTCTTCCATTATTTATTTTGTTATTTTAATACAACTTATTAAATATAAAACTAAATTTATTGTTTCAACTAAAAAATAAAAAATAAAAAATGTAGATTTCACTCCAAAGGAGTTGTACACGACAATCATAATTTATATAAGTTGTTAATGAGAATTAGAACTTCTTGTCCCAAGTTATCAAACTCACGTACAATTTTGTTTCTTTAATAAAAAATTAAAATATTACACTTTATTAATATTAATATCACACTAAAATCGTATTTATTTTATACTGCTTAAAAAAAATCGTACTAATAACATAAAACTTACTCAAGTGAAATTGAATAATTGTAAACAAGTGCCCATTTTAATAATTTTAAAAAATTATCCATTTCAATAATTATCAAATATAAATTACAATAATAATAAAAGAACCCACATATAATATAAAATGCTATGATTAAGATAATATTTAATACTGTTGTTATTTTATTTATTAGTAAAGTTTTCACCATTTTGAAAATAGTATATACATTTAATAAACCGATTTGAAATAATTATTTTTTCCAATTTTAATTTATGTTTTTTGTAAAAACTGGTTGTAAGATCCTAAAAAATGGCGTTTTAAAAGTGATAGTGGTTTAAAAATAGTGAAACTCGATTATTTTAATGTTAAAAGGTTTTGGTATAATAGAATTGTTATAAATGAGTTTCATTATTTTAAAACGCATCATCTCTCTAGAAACCACTTTTTTAGAGTTCTCTAACTTCTCTCTAGAGGTTCTGCCTCTCTGGTCGTCTAATTGAAGAACCGAGACCGTAGGATTGATCATCTCGGCGAGCTCTTCAAATTGGACCGATCAGTTTCTCCGTTCACGTAAGTTGAGTTTCCGTTCTTTTTTTTAGTCTTTTTCTATTTTTTGTTGCATGCAAGCCCTCTTCCGCTTGCATGTGACGTTTTAATCACCAGGATGAGTCTCTGCTGATCAATGATCATAACGGTATGTCCTGATCGTTCTTGTGATGTTTCTATGTGTAGATAGAGCATCATGTGGAGTTAGAGGTGTTAACGTTTTTAATGCGTTGACATTTATAAAGTTGTTTAAACATGATAACAGGTAAGGGAAGCTAACTGTTTTACTTGAATTTCATCTAGAAATCATTTTGATGACTTTGAATTGCATGATTGATTGTTGTATGAGTGCTTGAATTGCGTAATTGAGTGTATGCTTGGATTGTGCTAGATTTCTTTAATGTTGCATGTGAGAACAGATTGAGAATCTGGTATTTTTGCCTAAGCGAGCAGCTCTCGCCTGAGCGAAAACACCAGAAACTCATCCCCTGTTTCTGCGCGAGATCTCGCCTAGGCGAGCCAGTCTCGCTTGAGCGAGAGTCACTCTCGTCTAAGCGAGAAAGCTTAGCCTGAGCGAGAATTCGCCCAGAGTTTGGGTTGTTCTCTATTTTGAGCCTCGTTCAGGAGAGAATGACTCGCCTAAGCGAGAGAGCCTTTTTGCCTAGACGAGACCTTCTAGCTTGGGCGAGAACCCCTACAATTGAGTGTTATTTCTTTGTTTCTAATGGATGAAACTATGTTTGAATGTTAAAATATGAACTTAGTTATGATATGCATGAATTGTTATGACTGATAATATGTGTGGTGAAATTGCATGAAGTTGGAATATGAGAAGAAGTGGTTGAACTAGGATTTCAAGGAAAATTCTAAGAGGAATGTTTTAGTGTATGTAAAGACATAAGGACTCAGTTTTGGTTGGTATCCTGACGCTCCTAGTAACCATTAAGACTCATGTAGAGTATGATGGATTACGTCGGGGGGAGTAGCAGGAGGTCCTGGTCTATGAACCCGATCCGTCATAGAGGTGATGGGACTTACCTTGGGAGTGGTTGGGTGATAACCCCTTGTGTCCAAACTCTGCAAAGTTTGGGAACCGTCACAGGTGTAAGTCACCAAGAGATCTGATGTCGCTTAGATAATCCGGATATTGAGTCTAAAGTCATGTAAATGTATTATGGTGGTCTATATGATTCTGGTGATAATGAGAAAGATTGCATGGTTTCTGTTTATAATTGAACTGCATGATTCCTTAATCAGATTCGTTTACCCTTGCTTTTTGTGTTCTTGTCTTGTGTTGTATGTTTCCTTTTGCGATGATCACCTATTCGGTGGGAGCATATATGGTTGCAGTGTCAAAGGCACTTTTGGAGGATGAAGAGCCATCGTGTTAGTGTTAAAAAGGAGGTTTCCAGTGGGAGCTTTAGCAGTGGTCAGTAGTACAGAGTTTATTAGTTTAGTTTAAGTGTATAAATGATATATGTTTATAGTCATACCTTTTGTAAGACTGTATTAATATATTGGGTACACTCGATTATCTGTTTTGGAACTATGATGAAACTCCCTATTTTTATTAGTTTTAAACGGCTGAAATTAGGATGTTACACGAGTTATTTAAAAAACATAATTGTTACTTTCATCATCTAAAATATTTAAAACCAATTTCAGTTCTCAAAAGAAATATAACACATAGCAACCTAACCTATTAATAGAGAAGATGGTAATTTGCACCCTCTTACTCTCAGCTAAATATAAATTTATCTTTTACAAGAAACAAAATTTTAGGCAATTTCCTCATTATCATTAGGATATAATAAGAAATTACAAAAGTAAATTAAATATAAAAAATTGATACATTCAATTATAAAAAAATAATTTTTCTATGGATTCACTGGTTAAAGGCTACTTGTAGTTAATCTAAAAAATAGTCTTATGAATGCCAATTAAAACAACTTTAACTGATATATAGGAAATTTAGATCTACATTTTGATTGAAGTTACTCAAAATTTGGTTGGATAACAAACTAAAATAATATTTATTAATGTCAGTAAAAAATTATGTTTAACTTTATTTAAAACGTATTATTTAATGTCAAAATAAATCATAAAAAAACATAATGATAATATAAAATATTACGATAAAGAAACTTTTGTTGACATAATTTGGAAAAAAAAAATTATATTGGATGAATGATATCTCAACATATTATTAAAAATTGAATTAAAAACATTATAGATAAAAGATGAATTTAGAGGATAAAATATATGTTTTTTTTTTAATTTATGTAATTGAATTACTTTTATAAATTATCATCATTTATATTTATTTCAAAAAACTTAATCATAAAGCAACTCAAAATACATAGAAAAAAATTGTGTAACATCTCATTTGAATAAAATAATACTACTAAAATTAGAATCACAAAATTAATAATAAAAATAAGATAATTCAACATCTAAAGAAAAAAATAATACTGTTATCCCAAGTATAATTATAATATCAAAATCATAAATAAAATGTTCTTTACAACTCATAGAGTTGTTTCAAGTTAACTTAAATAAAATGAGATCATCAAAGTTTGTCAAAAAAGTTATATGCAACCAAACCTAAGAGTTATATGCAATCAAACCTAACACGTGAAAAAGAGATTCATATATAATGAAAAAAAAATAATATTACATATTACTCATTCATAAAAACAGACATACCACATACCAAAACTTAATTATCTAGACAGATACATTTATATCAAATTATACTTTGCAGCATAATTTGGAAAAAAAAATTATATTAGATGAATGATATCTCAACATATTACTAAAAATTGAATTAAAAACAATATAGATAAAAGATGAATTTAGAGGATAAAATATATGTATTTTTTTTTGTAATTTATGTAATTGAATTACTTTTATAAATTATCATCATTTATATTTATTTCAAAAAACTTAATCATAAAGCAACTCAAAATGCATAGAAAAAATTTGTGTAACATCTCATTTTAATAAAATAATACTACTAAAATAAGGATCACAAAATTAATAATAAAAATCAGGCAATTCAACATCTAAAGAAAAAAATAATATTGTTATCTCAAGTACAATTATAATATCAAAATCATAAATAAAATGTTCTTTACAACTCATAGTTGTTTCAACTTAACTTAAATAAAATGAGATCATCAAAGTTTGTCAAAAGAGTTATATGCAACCAAACCTAACGTGAAGAAGAGATTCATATATAATGGAAAAAAATTAATACTACATATTACTCATTCATAAAAACAAACATACCACATACCAAAACTTAATTATCTAGACATATGCATTTATATCAAATTATACTTTGCAGAGTCATTATCAATGAGTTTCAACTTATCACACACAAAGTTAATCAATTATCATCTTTGACCAAGGTAAAACCCTTATGCTAGTATCTTTTGCTTCTATCACGTTATACTCCATGTTTTTACACAAGATTGAATGGTTATTAGTATGTTTTGATGACTTCTAATACTAAACCCTTATACCAATGCATACATAATGTCACTCAATCCAAATCTTCCTTTGGATCAGTACTAACCATATTCATATAAATCACATACACAAATAATTCTCTTAACCAGATATTAATTTACATTAAACACCTAAAACAGTAAACACGTGACATAGTTACAAACTCTGATAATTTCGTCCAACGAGAGCATCCACTCGCTTAACGAGTAGTGTTTGAAGGCCCACTTTTCCAACAACTAGGTGTCTCGCCCAACAACAATAACACTGGAACTCACAAAGCTTAAATCACCTATAATTCACCCAACAAGGACTTGTAGTGCGAGTGACAACTGAGTCAGTGAACTCTCTGACTTTAGAATCATTCAGCAAGAATATCCTCGTCCCAACAACTACAAGTTAGTGGCTTCCTTGTCTTTGGAGTTATAAAGCGACACAACCCTTTGTCTATCGAGTCTGCATAATTGCAAAAAGCAAAATTATGCTATTATGCGATTCAAACATAATATCAACATACCATTTCAACATTTAGCATTTGAGCTCTATCCAAACCATTACATTTGCAGTATCAACCCTAATTTTTCTTAAAAAAACAATCATAATTCAAAATCATGCAATTTTAGAAACTTTACTCCAATTCCACATGTCATACTCATCATGCATTTCAACAAATCATGCGGTCATAGTACAATCACTCAAATCAATAATCAATAATTTAAACATATTTAACTCAGTAACCTAGAGACGATGAAATTAATATCTCTTACCTTTGACTTACTATGGATAAAATTATTATTATGATTATTTTTAATTTTATAATTATGAATTAAATATAAATAAGTTTTATAAATTTATTGCAAATAATTTTTATTTATTTTATAAGTAGTTTTATTACTAAAAAACAGCTTAGAAAATATCAAACTTAAAAGATTCAATTAAATTTAGGAAAATGACCAAATTGATAAAATAATTATTTTGATTTTAAATAAATTATTTAAAGGATGATTTTTGAAAGTAAACGTGAACAAAACAATCCATTACAATTAAATTTAAAGAGAGAAGGATAGATATTAAGTTGGATGGTTAAAGTCATTTAAGATTTTTTTATTGATTTTATATATTTATTAGAATAAAAACAAAATAATCTTATTTAATTTTTTTATTTTTATAGTTAAAATTTTTATTTATTTTATCAAATATTATTATAAAAATAATAATAAATAAAATAAATATTTAAACTTCATTCAACAACAATAAAGTGTTTACAAAAATTAAATTGTCAACCTGTAGCAGAAAAACAAAAAACTGATTAAAAAACCAATAGATGGTTAATATTTGTGGCTTATTTATCAATCCATTTACCTTCCATGTGATCCAAATTCACTTATTCTCTAAGGCTCTGTTCATATAAAATGATTGATTTAATACGCTGATTCACTACGATGGATTATAAAAAAAAGTTGTGTGCGTTTTAGAGGATTTGCACAGATGGATGAAGATGAATTTGTGGGATTCCATTCAAAATACATCATTCGGTTTAGTGAAGATTTGAGAAAATGAGGAATAAATTTACTTTTATATCCTCACCTCTTAACAGCTAAATATGATTCTTATATATATATATATATATATATATATATATATATATATAATTAATAATAATTTTAAATAATAGTATTTATTATAAAAATAATAATAATAATTTTATATATATTTTTT
>Ga0209589_1011735_pt1 | contig 12194 bp, 9 predicted proteins | sample CowpeawhiteBW_FD_187525 | JGI IMG/M metagenome (GOLD analysis project Ga0209589, IMG submission 187525) | Root nodule microbial communities of legume samples collected from California USA - Cow pea white BW (SPAdes) (version 2) | ecosystem: Host-associated > Plants > Roots > Nodule | place: USA...
GACCACATTTTTACTAGTTTTGCCCACATAGTTTAAAGCAACAATTATATAATCATGGACTTTCATGATATTTATACATCATTTATAAAAATGTTGTTTATTATATGTTTAGGCTACATTTATTTAGCCGTTGTCTATTTTAGTGTGGTCTAAACTATAAATTGTTGTAGTGTTTGTGAGGAAAAAAAAAAGCTGCATATGCAGCTTCTGCTGCGTAGCCAGAAAAGTGAGCGCACATTTATAGATAAAAATTGAAAAGGAAAGAGACTCAAAGACTTGGAATCTAGTTTGCATTTTCCAACATATTGACCCTACCTCCTTTTTGTTCAACTTTGAAGAAATCCTTATAATGCTTTGATTTCTCATTACCGTCGACAAAAGAAAATTGCTATAAAAAGTGAATAAAAAAGAATCAAAAGTTCATATAATATACCTCACTTTTATGAAATGTAACCATTTTGATCTTTGTAAAACACCTTGAAAGCCTCCTTAAGATCTTCCTCTGCATCAGTTTCCTAAATCAGAAAAAATGAGATGGATATTGTTAATCTTTGCAAAAAAATGCATCCTTTGTAACTATATACATAAATAAGAGCATATAATGATATACTTACTTTCATTTTCTTGGTCATTAAGTTGAGAAACGCAGCAAATTATATGGTTCCATTGCCATCTGCATCAACCTCGTTTATCATATCTTGGAGCTCTTCTTATGTGGGCCAATTCTTCCATAATGATGCACCCTGTCAATTCAATATATATAACTTAAGAACAAGTATTTACTTATTACCATTGTTATATTTCTGAAATGAAAACTAAAAAGGATAAAAAACATGCACTAAAACAAATATCACCTATCCATATAAGACAATAGCAGCTACCTTACGGTGATTAAAGTTTAGGAAGATAAATCATAAGCCATAACAATAAAGATGAAGAAAACAGAGAAAACACACAAAAAGCCAGTGTCTACGACTTTTCATTACATTCCATAGACATCAATGCAATTAAGATGCAAAAATCATACCTTTCCATCAGGAAGCTCTGCCTTATACAATGTCAATCTATAATTTTAATTCATCCCTTTACACATTCCAAAAGTACAACAAGTCTATACCTTCCTCCTCGACATCAATTTGCAGAGTGTCCAAAACAATTATGCCATCAGTCAATGGAAGTAGTTGAAGCTTGGTAGTGGCATTGGATCGAGAAGGAACACATCTGATGTGGTCTAAACACGACTTCAAATCAATTAGTACAAGTCTAAACACACAATTTATAGAAAAAAGAGACAAAGAGAGAAAGATTTGATACATTACCCAAGTGGAACTCTACTATGAAAACATAAATGTGTACAACTAAGATTGGCACTAGGAATGACTTCATCACTCTTAGCAACTCCCATTTGTTGAAGGGATATATGCTTGCCAGACAGCAAGAACTTTATCGTCGATGAGGGTCTTCAATGGAGCAAAGGTTTTGGTGTCCCAAACTTTGCAAGAGTCGTCATGGCTGGAAGAGAGGATGAGGGTGCCCTCGCGGTTGTAGTGGACGGAGGTGACGGGCATGGTGTGGTCATTGATGACTTGGACACATTTGTCGGTCTTCACATCCCAAATCCTAATGCTCTCGTCCAAGGACCCGGACACGATATAACGTGATTTGGGATTGAAATTCACATAGAAGACCGCATCAGAGTGGCCGCTGAGGATCTTCACACAATCACCCCTGGTGGTGTCCCAGATGCGGATGGTGCAGTCGTCAGAGGCAAAGCACGTATAATGAGAGTCTGAAAGCTAGGTCGGAGATGCCTTTGGAGTGGCCGACGAGGTAGTGAAGGATGGAGAGCGTGACAGATGACCAAATGATTAGGGTTTTACCGAGGCTAATAGCGTTTCGTCATCCGAAAACTTCACACACGACACGACGTTTTCGTGGCCTGTTAGCATTTATAAGTGACGATACAGTTTGTAGCCACCGCCACAATCACTATTGTCGATGTTCGCGCTCGTCGCCATTCAGAAACTTGCTGAATTTCGAAAGCAATCTCCTACTAAAATTTTTACCTGGCAAGTGGGTGAAATAATAGTAAATGGTATTTATTGCAGCCAAGATCCTTTCATTTTTGCTTTCTTTTTATCTCTGTTGCACCCCAAATATTTGTTTTGTTTCTTCCATAGTGCTTTTTGACCTCTCGTCCTGTAGTGTGTGGTCCTTTTCCTATGCTTCAACCTTGCAATGGTCCTTGCCTCTTTGTGATTCAAGCTCGTAGTGGTCCTGTCTCTGGTTCAAGCTACCAGCAGTTGTCCTTGAAGTTGGTAAAGCTTCCATACGTGCCTTTTCATTAGCTTTTCTTTTCAAAGCTCTCCTATTCTCTTCTTTTACAGGTTAGTATGCCTTCCATTTTAATCATAATCATATTGAATGTTTGAATTTATTTGAATGTTGGAATGTTATTTGTTAAGACATTGAAATTTACTTTTGTGACTGTTGCGGATGTCGACATCCGCTTCAAAAAATGTGTTGCGGAAGTCGACATCCGTTTTGTTATTTATTTTTCTTTTCTTTTTTGTAAAACGAATGTCGAAATCCGCTTCAAGAATTTGTGAAACGGATGTCAACATCCGTTTCATCATTTGTTTTCTTTTTCTGTGAAACGGATGTCGACATTCGTTTCGTTATTTTTTTTTGTTTTTTTGTGAAACGGATGTCGAAATCTGCTTTAGGAATTTGTGAAACGGATGTCGAAATCCATTTCAGGAAGTTGTGAAACGGATGTCGACATCCATTTCGTTATTTTTTTTTTTTTGGTTTTTTGTGTACCACGAATGTCGACATCCGGTTCTGGAAATTCAACAATAGATGTCGACATCCGTTTCTCTCTTTTTTTTGGTTTTTTGTGTACTGTAGTCATTCATTCTTAAGCTCTAGTTGAGCCTACCTGTGATGTCTTCTATGACTACAAATTAACTCAAGTTTTGTTGCTTGTAGAAGAAAACCTAGGGAACTTGGCTGAGCATATATTGGTGTTTTGGACACCGTAGAAACCAAAAGCGCTTTACGCATTCAGTTCTTGTTCCCGTAACCACACCTTCTGTTGCAGCAGTAGGTTTAACACAAGCACCTAGAATTCCATTCCCCTTCGTCGCACCTCCCTTGTCTCCTGCATATTTCCTCAACTTAGAACCTCCTACTGTCGCCAAATCCCCAAGTGGTATTGAACTAAGAAATCCATAACACAGTTTAGCGCACAACGGATGTCGACATCTGATTCTAAATATTGAACTATGGATGTCGACATATGGTTCCTTATTATAATGGTTTGTAATTGGCTTCCTGAACCTGTAACCATGGCACCTCCGGTGACTAGCTAACACCACTGCACCGCTCTGGTTCACCGGAGTCGTCACTGGCGCCAAGTTATGTGCAACATCTCTTATTATTCTTCTTCTACTCCATTGGTGCGTAGGAGGTTATTCTCCACCTCCATTTCCAAACTCTACACCATGGACCTGCATCTTTCGGCGGGCTTTAGAGCAGCACCATCGTAGAGACTGCAATCACGATTGTCGTCAACAATATTCGCAGCACCACCACTCGCCTCGAGATTGCTTCCTCTACCCTCAACGACCTCGTCATCCATCCTCCCGCCAGCGAAATCCTCGTCCCACTCACCGCCTCCCTCTACGTCCCTGCCACTCTCCAAGACTCCACCTATGTTTTGATCGACGTCGGCACCGGATACTTGATTGAGGTCAAACCTTGCGCTTCTACATTTCTCGCTTTTAGGTTTTATGTCTCACATTTAGGTTTTATTTGTGACACTTAGGTTTTATGTATTCAATTTAGGTTGTATGTAACACATTTATGTTTTATGTATTGGATTTATCGAGAGAGCATTGTTCAGTTTGTTACTTGCTTGTTCATTGACTGTGATTGTTATGCGTGTTATGCGGGGCAGAAAACTATGGATGAAGGAAAAGATTACTGCGAGCGAAAAATCAACCTACTCAAATAAAACTTTGAACAACTTGTTGAGGTACCTTTCCTATTGCGTATAGCAAGTTGTTGTGTCTGGATGCACTGTCTGTCATGAATTGCTATTAAAATCTATTGATGTTTTTTTATATGCGATAAATAGTTACTCTTTGCCATTACGCTTGTGGGGTACTGCATTTTTCTATAATTCTTCTTGAATTTTGTGGTTTGGCCTCGCCGAGCTTTGGTGGTTTAGTACGGGTTGAAATAAATTGGGGCAGTGTTTCATATGGGAAAAGCATTTCAATGGTGACCCATAATCTAATGGGTTCAAAATTTGTGCATAGGTGAAATTCTGTTTTTGTTTTTAGATGAAAAGGTTTATCCAAATAGATCTTGAAGCCACCTTGTGAATCGTGTTGAGTTGCGAATTTTGTTTAGATTTAAGTGTGATCAAGGATGAATAATTATGTATATAGTCTCCGTTGTAGATTGTGTTGAATATTTTTTATCAAAGTTTTAGAAGAATGGACATTGTACTATGCCTAGGCGGTTCAACGAAACACACCAACACTTCTCATCCTTTGCCGCTATAGATACACCGACAAAGGTTGGGGGACTGGTGTACTACACCTAGGCGGCTTAGCCTGACTATAACCATAAAATCCGCCTACAATACCCTCAAGAACGCAAATGATCACCATATATGCTAAGCGAATAAAGAATAACCGGCCTAGGCCGCTAACTTAAGGAAATTAAGCAAGAACCTGACAGATTTAGAGCATTACTAGCAAAGCCCCTAGGGCTCACAATGATTAAGCTAAGGCCCACCTACGACCCAAAAAGAGGCTCAACCCATGATGTGGCCAGACATAATTAATAACTATAAATGTGCATGGACCCCACAAATTAAAGGTACACATTCATTAATCCCTTAATCACAAGATTTGACTTTTTGAGAATTCTTTGTTGACTTGAGCGTCAGAGTCTTCTCCGCAGGTAACCCCTCTCGGGTCCAAACCGGTCCAAACCGAGATACCAACAGATAGCATATGCCAGGCGGGAGGAAGCCTACTGAGGAGATTGGGGATTGATGTAAGGTAACGTTTGTGCTTGACATCTCTTATTTGTTCTCCGCAAGAACATACATGTTTAATAGCATTTATGCGTAAAGTCTGTAGTGGTTGTAGATATATGAATTAGTGATACTTTGATGATTATAATATTTTGTTAAATTTATATTCAATCTCCTATTTAATCTGTTTCCAATTTTTTTTTCTGCTATTTTGGTCTGTGGTTGATTTTAAACACTACAGATGTCAACATCCGTTTTATATAAATGAGTTGCGAATGTCGAAGAAACAAGAAACAAGAAAGAAGAGAGAATGAGCCAGGTCAAATGGTTTCAAAATATTGGTGGTGCACTGCACGAGCAAACAAAAGAGAGAAGTAATGGTTTCAAAATATTGGAGGTGTGGGAGGTGGGCTGCTGGAACAAGTATAAAGAGATAAAATTTACTGTTTAATATTTACTTTTTACTGCGAGGACAAAACTGAAATTAAAAAGGATTTTGGAGGTACAGGAGAAGCTATTGGAGGTGGAGGGAGAAGCCCCCCTACATGATGACTTGTCCAAGTCCATCAAGCCCGACTCAAGACCCAAGCCCATCATGCCTAATTCAAGAACCAAGTTCAATTAGCCTAATTACTGGAGAAATGTTTAAGAAAATTCAAAAAGTAGGTGAATCTCAAAATCTTTTAGAGTCCAAAATCATTCGGTTGTTATTCAAATGGGCTAAGAAATACATCAAGATTTAGATTGCTAATTTTGATTAGTTTGTATTTGTAAGGCCCATTAAAAATGTTTCATTCTTTCTTGCCCAAAATGTAAGGGGTTGCCCTTGCGAGTGGGCCTAAGAGCTGGCTTAGTAGATAAAACCACCCTTCGTTGCCCTAAGTCTCACTTTTCACTCATTTTCAGAAAACCTAAGACTGCAGCCGTCAACCCCCTCCGCTAGGGTTTGCTTCCGCTGTCACGTTAAGCTAAAGGAACTTGTGCTCCATGTAAGTGTCTCTTGCAGTCGTGCTGGTTCCCTTTTACCATCTTTTCGTATTTTCGATTAAAAGCCTCCGTTAACTTCATTTTTCTGGTTCCGTTCCGCCCTATTTCAACCCATAGTTCATCCTTAGAGCTGTTGTGCTCGTGGTCGTGCCGTTGGGGTCTTTGTTAAACCTTCCAGGTAAGAGAAGCTAGAACCCTATTGTTTTGGTACAATGATGGTTGTTTTGATGGTGTGTTCATGATTTGCGTGCTTATATGTCACTGTGAGTGTATGGTATGAATTGTATTACTGTTTGGGCATGGATATGTGTTGATGGCAGAGAGGAACAGTGGCGAGGTCTGATAAACTCGCCTAAGCAAGTCTGTCTCGCCTAGGCGAGGGTAACATGGGCTCGCCTAAGCATTTCTCCACGAATGGTCATCCAGGCGACCCACTGCACTTTTGAGCGAGCGAACGTCTCGCTTAGGCGAGCGCTTAGGCAAGGAGGGTCTCGCCTAAGCGAGAACGCGCGCAAAGTCCTTATGCTGGAAGTCGAGCTCTCGCCTAGGCGAAGGGAGCTCGCCTGAGCGAGGGTCCTCGTCGCCTGAGCGAGATCCTTCGGCCTGAGCGAAGTGCTGGGTGAGGCAAGGCGCAGTGTGATTGTTTTCTTGACTTGGTTAGTGAATGTATGGCTTGAATTTAAGTATTGTGATGAGAATATGAGATAAATGAGTATGCATGTGTGAGGTAAATAATGAATTGTGAATAATGGGTTGGTACAAACTTAGCATGAAAATTGTATGAGATGATTCATGAAATTGAAATGATAAGTTTGGTATGAATTCGACATGAGACATGAAAGGTTTGGTATCAACGTGGCATGGTAACGATATGAAACGGAGTTCCATATTCTGGGTTCGAGAATAAGGAGTTGGTATGGCTTGGTTGAGAATACGAAGGCGATGAATCATGAGAAACTGTATGAGATGTATGTATATATTCGTGTGTATGCATGCTGAATCTGTTTGGTTGATTAAGGAAGTTTGGTCCGTGTCAATGCGTAATTCCTTGGGATTCTCTAGGTGGGATTCCCAGGATCGTGCTTCAGTGGTCGGGACGTAATTTCATGGCCCCTTTAGTGGGTGTCCATGGTGGTGCCCCATCTGTATAACTAGGTAAGGATTCAAGGTAAGGTTGCATTCTGACACTCTAAGGAGTTAGTTAGTCTCACCTAGAGCGGACTGACTCCTGTGATGAGAGTAGCAGGAGGCCTGAAATTCATTAAGGGCTAACCTTGTGGTGTGGGAAATTGATTTATTGCAACACTTGTAACACACAGCTCGGGGGTGAGCAGAGGTATCCACCACAAGTGCAAGCATTCACTGAATCTGACCAGGTTATACGTATCCGGATGAGTCGAGTCGAGTCGTAGTGTATTGATTGAAAAGTAATAACATGCTTGGTTGTCGTATGGATATTGGATGATGAAAGTATATTTGACTGTATGATGAAAATGTTGTTGGCTCTAGCTTACCCTGTTTGTTGTATGGTTGTCTTGTATGTGGCTCTTCTTTCTTGCGATGATCATCAATATAATTGATGGGAGCAGATGGGCGAGGATCTCACGGTCAGCAAGGAAATAGCGATTCCGCTGCTTAGCCATTTGGGCTGGACTTTATGTTTCTTTTCTTCATGGGTTTTCTTTAGGGCTATGGCCCATGTATTGCTCTATGCCTTACTATTCTACTCTCATTTTGTTAGACTTTTATCTGGTTTCGGTTGGCATCGTGGTATGCCCAATTTGTAAGGGTTGTGTTAAGGACCTCAGGACCACTCTACATTACTATTTTGTGTGACGTTTCTTTTAATTTCGCTTAATAATTAAATGGGACATTACAATATTTTGGCCAATGTAATTGGACCATTTTTTAATAATGTGTGAATTAGCATGGAATGGATCTAAATTCACCAAAGACTAAGTGCAAATGGGCTCTCGACCTGATTGAGCTTAACTTTAGCGGAATGAGAGTTTTTCACACTTAAACACATTTAGCACATGCTACAATGTGTAAGTTTGACTTGACACATGTCCTTTGATCCACCAATTAAGGAGATCTAGATCTAGATTACGAATAATTGTGCACGTGGTTAATTAGTGTGGTTGGCCGAGACCTTGGGTGTATAAATAAGCCTCCACACTCTTTGTCAGATTACTCTTGAATTGTTATTGCAAATATATGTTGAGATCACTCCATAACACGCACTTTTGAGAGTCCAAATATTTATAGCATTCTCCTAGATATCTCCTCTAGTCCTCCTCCCTAAGTTGGCTTACCCTCTTGGGAACCTTCTCCAATCATTTTCGCTGTCATTCCATCTTCTTTCTTCGGTGCATATTCATCATGCTGCAAGGAGGTTTCATTCAACCATCAAAATCACTTATGGAGCTTCATTACTACAATTGTCAAAATGTCTTTTACAAAACAAAAAGAATTAAAAAAATCAAATCCACAAGTAATACTAGGTCAGGGAATAAGAGAAGGAATAAAAAATTGGGAATTCAGAGTATGATTTTCCTTCATGATATTCCATATTCCAAAGAGTCTTGTACATAAATTTAAATCATAAACTTAAAATTTTAAATACATGAATTAAAGAATTAATAATACTATCAATATTGATTTCTTTTAACAAATGACGGATCTTTACTAAAAATTTTGGAGGAGCCAAAATAATAAACTCAAAATTTATATATTTAATATTATTGTGACTAATTCATTAAAACTGAATACATAATCTAGTATATTTATAATTATCAAAGAAATTACACATATCTAATGGAATGTCTATCATTTTTTCATATTTTTGAACTCATGGTAATTGAATTATAATTAAATTTTTCAGTTAATTTTTTTCGATATAAATAACCATATTATCTACAAAATATTCATCTTCCATTTTATTAATGTGCATTTGATTCAAAATATATTCACAAGCTTTCATTTCATTCTTATGCGATAAGCAACCATATTATCATGTTTTCATCTTCACTAATAGTTTCTCTATCAATTTTAAAAAATAAATTTATTCTTTCGTTTTTCATAAATATACCTATTTAAAAAATAAGTTTAAGACTAAAAAATAATTTATCATAACTGATGAGTTCAAATATTTGCCCTCATTTAATATTTAAATTTGGGGATTTAATTGAATTTTTTGTGCTTAAAGATTGATTTAATTAGGATTTGTGATTATTGGATTTATTGAGTACGTTTGGTAAAAATGGCGTAAAAATTGATTTTAGTTGCATAAAATATTATTGGATATTCTAATGTTTGTTAATGCAGCTGGAATTTATTTTTGGTCATTAATAGTGTGGATTTGAAATATTCAAAGTTACAAAATAAGTCCAAAATCAGGAAATCTGGAAAAGAATAAATCAGGAGCTAAATGCACCCCCAGATTTTATTTGCACACTCCTCCTGCAAGTGGACCACAAAAATCTGTTCTGCACCCCTAGTTTTTACTAAGTTGCACCCCTCCTACCACTAAAACTCCACTCAACCAGATCATGCCATGTGGCAATCCGCACCTTTTAAAATTGGCCAACCAGAACAAGCCACATGTCATAATCCTCCACTCACTAAATTGACCAGTCAGATCTTGCCACGTCATCATCTCCTCCATCTCACTCATGAAACCCTAACTTTAATTTTTCTCCTCTCCTTCCATCACCATGGCAGCCGCCGCCGCCAATATCGCCGGCCACCGCAACTGAACCACCACGGCAGAACAATTCAACCATCTTCCAACGTTGGGCCACCATGGAAGCTTGTTCCGCGCACGACCATCACTGCAACACTAGCCCTGGAAACGTGCAGCACCATGACAACGAGGCATTTCTGAACCTCGCGCACAATCCATGGAAGCCACCGTGAGTTCTTCATCCTGCGAGTTCAGCATCCAGAAGCAGCAACGCAGCTCCACACGCATCTGCACCTTGCAATCTCTTTCGTTATGCAGCAGAACAAGTGACAATCATCCAACCGTAAATCATGCGACCACCATAGCCACCACAGATCAGCGTTTTCTGCACCGTAGTTCCGTCATCACTGTTCCCACTGCAGTAGCGCATAGTCACCACCTGTGAGCCAGATTGGAACCACCATCTTCGTTCATGGTGCGTCAACAACAACTAGAACAACAACACCTTCATCTTCACAGATTTGCGCTTGCGAGAACCTAGAAGCAGTCGTGCCTAAAGTAATCACGTCTGGAACAAGTTACAACAGCGAACTTCACGCACCAGTAGCCATGGCAGCCTTCATGAATCTGTAACAGGGGAGAAGAGACGCGAACCATTGCACTTCACCTCGCTGGAAAACGGTAGTAGCCGCCGTCGTTGCACCTTTGTAGCCAAAGTTTGAGGGAAACCCTAATTCTGGAGAGAGAATCTGCACTACCACGTGTCAACATCTGATAGGATAGTCAAACTGGTCAACTGGTCAACTAGTGAAAGTCAGTAGTCAACTCTGGTCAAAACTGCAAAAATGGTTAAATAAGAGGGGCAAAATTGGAAATTGGACAGGAATTAAGTTGTTAATTAATTAAATAAAAATAAAAGATTTTAGCAACTGACAGATAAAGCCCAAAGTCCAGTTGAAGCCTATATAAAGAGACTTAAGGGAGTAGACACGACGGAGACACTAGAACTCTCTAGTTTTGGCAGACGCCGTCATCCATCACATCTCTCATTCTCTCTTTTCTTTTATTTTCTTTCCTTCATATCATCATGTATTCCATCAAAGACATGGAGGGCTAAGATTTTAGGGTTGATTCCACTGTAATTTCTTAACTGGATTCTGAGGTTAGATGAATTTATGTGTTTGTTATTTTGATTATTATTGTGGTTTTTGTTTATCTATTCTGAGGTTTGTTATTCTGAGGTTAGAAAATAAAGATTTTAAATCTACATGCATGCTAATCATATGAGTTAAAAGGTTTTTAAATTAAATTGAGACTTTACTTTGATTTTATTTAGAAACTTTCATTTGATTAAATAAGTTTTTGCCTATAATTGAGACTTTACTTTGATTAGATGTAATTACTTTAACTAAAATTAGTCAAGACTTTAATTTGATTAATTAAGTTTTCTATTTGGTGAAGAAACAAAGGAATAGACATGATTAGGCATAGTAAAATTAATTGAGACTGTACTTTGATTGAATTTACTATGGACAATCTAACAATTTTCACTTTTAATTGAGACTGTACTTTGATTGAATTTACTATGGACAATCTAACAATTTTCACTTTTAATTGAGACTGTACTTTGATTAAAAGTGAGAATACCAACAAATGAATTGAGTCTTTACATTGATTGATTTGTAAATCAACAACAGTAATTAATTTAACAATAATTTCTAGATAACCAATGAAGAATCTTATTTAGAAAAAAAGCACTGGAATTGACCGATTTACTATTATTGTGTTTACAATCTTCTGTGTCATTTTCTTTGCATATCAAAACCCCCTATTTTTATAGTTGCTAGTTTTAATTGCACTTTTAAGAATCAAATATTTGAGATCAATTTCGTATTCATTGTGAGACGACTCAAGGTTATCTTAACCCTAACTATTTTGTTCACTACTAATTTGGCAATACTGAAGTTGCTAAAGTTAAGTGGTGGTAATTTGATAGCCTAACGACAGCGAGATCAAATTTGCGGAACTTGCCATCATCATCTGAACCTACCACTGAAAGTGTACCACTAGAATCACCTCCGGTGATTAACATATCTTCTGATCCATCACCTGAACTAGAAATTCAAGAAGATAGAATGGAAGAAAGAACAATAAGAGAGTTGGCTTCACCGGATGCAGCCATTACACAAAACATGTGCATCCAATATCCAGATGGAGAATGTGAGCTTAAGTCTGGGTTAATCCATCTTTTACCCAAATTCCATGGATTAGCAGGAGAAGACCCATACCATCATTTGAAGGAATTTCATGTTGTTTGTTCATCCATGAGACCTACAACAGTGACAGAGGAACATATCAAGCTTAAGGCTTTTCCATTCTCATTGCAAGATGCCGCTAAGAATTGGTTATACTGCCTTCCGCCAGGATCCATCAATACCTGGGAGACTCTGAAAAGATTATTTCTGGAAA
>Ga0209589_1011736_pt1 | contig 12192 bp, 6 predicted proteins | sample CowpeawhiteBW_FD_187525 | JGI IMG/M metagenome (GOLD analysis project Ga0209589, IMG submission 187525) | Root nodule microbial communities of legume samples collected from California USA - Cow pea white BW (SPAdes) (version 2) | ecosystem: Host-associated > Plants > Roots > Nodule | place: USA...
TAAATAGATCTCCTTCATGTACAAAGATAAGGAGAAGAATACAGAGAATAAAAGGGAATACAGTTCTTTTATGCTTACCTTCGAAGCTCTCCTCTCTCTCGATCTTTCTTTCTTCTCCTCTTTCTCGCGCTTCCTTTCTTTTCTCATGTTCCTCCTCTGAAGCTTCGTCGCCATGACAACTCTCTTCGCATCAAGGGTTCGAGGGTTTGATACTCCTAATGTTGGGTTTGGGCCGCAATATAATTTAACAGGATCATTTTAATGCACAAAATATAGTGTAAATAATCTTATAAAAATAATCAGAAAAAAATTCTACTGTTTATTACAAAAATTAAATTTAGCATTTTTTTTACTAACGGAGTGAAATTTGTTTGCACACATAAATTAAACTGTTTAAACGATATGATTAAAATTCACGCGGTTGGTATTTTTGAATAAAAATATCAATTTTGATAGTTTTTATTGGAAATAATTTTATAACAAAGTTAAATATAATTTCTGAAATAATTGTTTCAAAAGTTCATATTTTAAAATTATATAAGTTAATAAAATGGATAATGCATTTTAACATTTGATATAAATAAACTTTTTAAAAGTTCAACATTGTTAGAACAGTTTTAAACTAGAATCAATATTTATTTAAATTTGCACTCATTCAAGTTTCTATCTCATTGTAATTAGGAAAGAAATATTCTTAAATTAATAATTTTGTAACTATTAAATCTTTATAAATCTATATGTCGACTAAATTCATATTAAACCTTCAAGATCAAACTTAAATAAATATTTACTATATTTAAATAATAATTAATGATTAGATGACGATAAGTACAGATACTTGCTAATTAAATTCCTGAATATTTTTTTAAAATTAATATAAGCAAGTCTTTTAAAATTTAATTTTTTCAAACAAAATAAAAGTATTTAAATAATAACTTTTAAAAATGTGACAAAAATTGCTTTTTAAAACTTGAACGATGTATTTAGACGCATTTATCGAACATATTTTGTTTGTTAAAATTACAACCATGGAAGGGGTTGTCACATGTCGGTTTCAGGTTTCACTATAAAAGGACCCGCCATAAAATTTGGAGCGCCTTCACTACGTACCTGGCCTACGTCAATACGACATCGTTTCCATGTATTATTCTGTTCTGCAATTGTTACCCAACCCATTCCCATTTTTCGTCTTTCTTCTCATTTTGTCCCAGAAATTCGCGAAGGAACCTGGCTCTGCTGCCGCATTCAACCATGGCTTCTGGTTCTGGTACACTTGGATTTTCTCTTCCCACACAATTATTCCTATTTATCAATTTTGTAATATCCAATTGTGTGTATTTTCGAAATTTTGGTCAATTGAGAATTAAAGATTGGCGATTCACTGAACAATTAAGTTCATTTCCTGTGAGGAGATTGGTTCTTTTATGAACGAGTGATAAAACTCTGAGTGTTTATTTATGTTTTCCTTCTTTTACAGATCTTGCGTTGGCCGTTTCCTCTGAACTCGAGTCGGTTTTGAGGTTGAAGACCGTTGACTATTTTATTACGAGGAGGCCATGGCTTGGTATGTTCCACGCTGTTACAATGGTTACTTTGGTTCCAAAAATGTTTGTTCTGTATAATCGGGTGGCCTAATTCACTTCTTTTTGTTGTTATGCATTTTGTTTCAGATCTTTATGGAGTTAATGTTAGACCTGTTGCGCCTTTTGGGAGTGCAAGTAGGAGGCCTTACGTGGATCCTGCACTTATACATCGCTCCTTACCTGATGAGCTGCTTTTTGAAGTATTTCACGTCATCAACTTATATATATTTATTTATCATTGATTTAATGGTGGTTCTTGATGGTGGAAGTACATTATGTGAAAGTGGCAATGTGATTAGTTACTACCTGCTGTATGCTACTACTTCAGATCAGTCGTGTCTGATCTAAATGTTTGATGTGGAACAGTTTGGTCATGTTCACGAACTCATTGTTTTCTCTCTCTCTCTCTCTCACTCACTCTCACGCGCACACTCTTGCCAAAATACAACTTTTGAAAACTAACTTGATAGTAGGTTTGCCTTGTCGATGCTTTGAGCTCAGGAACTGAATTTAAAATAAGAACCAGAATATCAGTGACGTAATTCTTCACTTGTTCGAAACCTCTATGAAAACTGTTTGTCCTTCTCTCCAATTTTTGAATAAATTATATGTACTGAAATTCATATTCTATAAAGTCTATCGTTGTCTACAAGAAAAACTGAGATTTTTACTGAATATATTTTATAGGTCTTTACTCGAATGACTCCATATGACTTGGGGAGGGCAGCTTGTGTGTGTCGAAAATGGAAGTACACAATTCGTAATCCTGTATTTTGGCGCAATGCATGCTTGAAGGCTTGGCAGGTAAACTTAGAAGAAGGTTTTTAACTATAGAGCTCCTACTGCTTAAAAATCACATTTCTGATTATGGAGTCCCTCTTATGAAGCTATCTGGGATTGTGGAAAACTATAAGATACTTCAATCAAAATATTATGGATCATGGCGGAAAATGTGGCTGTTACGACCAAGGTTGCGGACTGATGGTAAGAAAAACTGTTTTTTATTGCATAACTTTGTTTTCTGCTCCTCTATTGATTGACAATGGTGTGTGATGGTTATGGTTTTTTATTTTCATTATTAGAACTGGACTTGGTCTAACTTAGCCCTAAAGCTATTTTAAAAAGAAAGGATTGTCCTAGCCTTATTAGGAGTATTTTGGCCATATTCCTTTTCCCTAATCAATGTTTGACATCTTAACTCTCCTTCCTTTCCTAATACGGAGGTTTGGAGTTTAAAGTTCACACAAGTACATTTTGCAAGTAACCCATTATTTAGGCTTGATAGAGTATGGTTTTATTTTGGAAATGGACTGGAAACCCAAAAGCTAAGTTGAGGTAGAGGATTGCTCTAACCTTATAAGGACTATCGTGACATATTCCTAGCCAATGTGGGACATCTTAGCATTCACATTTATAACCCTCCCCTCCTCCACAGCCAAGGGTCAAAAGAGAAGAAGAAAAATAATAAAATGAACTTTAAATTCAAGCTATAACGGAACTTACACTATTTTCCTATCCCTTTTATGTTACATTTTAAGTTAGCTCCGTTTTCTTACTATGCTTTCATGTCTCAGGTCTTTATGTGAGTAGAAATACCTATATTCGAGCTGGAGTTGCTGAGTGGAAAATCACTAATCCCGTACATGTGGTATGCATCAATATCTACTTGTATTGCTAAGCAATAGACATTTTTTATTTTTTAAATATTTGTTACTGTGTCATTAAGTAGCATGTTGTTAACTGGGTTTTTGTCAACTTTTTTTCAATATCTTATTTTGGGGAATAAGATGCTTGTAGTAGACTGTTACTTTGCAAGTATCAGAAGGTATTTGCTTTATTTTCTGTTTTCATTCTCAGTTCTACATTTTCATTAATAACTACAGAAGTGTTACTATGTTTCCATTCCATATCCTGTTTTCAAGTTCTTTTACTAAAACTTGAAGACAAGAAAGAAAAGGAATACAAGATTACATTTTTGCCATTATAAATGAAAACTTATCAACTGAAAATAAAGACAGAAACAAAACCGAACCAAACAGCCAGCCCTTACCTTAGTATTCCTCACTTAGAAATTCAGCATCATCAGTTTATAGTGTCCAGTGATTTTTAAGAGTTCGAAACCCTTGTTACTCGTAACTATAAAATTGTATGTGAATTTATAAATCCTATACAATATGGGATCCTAGCTTTTTCATGTGATGAACCTTGTTCTGTAAGATCTTTACCGTAATATACTTGATAAGTCTATAAACCTGCAAATCACACCTTTTGATCTCCTGTCCGGATAACCTCAAAAACTAGATGGGTAGCTGCTAGCCCTTCTTGTTGTCCCACACGATTTAAGACTTTAAGAATGATATGTGTCTTGGTCACACAAATTCAAGCGGCAATTAAATCACTTCTCTAATTTCAGTTTCTATTGGTGATTGATGTGTGATAATTCCCATTGATGAAATTGTATTGTTGTATTGTAAACTACAACGTTTCTGTCAGAGCCTCTTGAGTTGAGTTGAGAGTGTGAAAAACCTGAGTGTAGGAGTGCCCCTTTGGGTATTATTTCTAGTCTCCTTGGTACTATGGCCGTTTAGCACTATAGTAAATAATAGGATATTTCTACTTATAAACCATTGTAATTGTTGGAGAAGACTGGTGAGTGTATTGTTATCCTTGATATGATGAAATGCTTTTGAAGTTTGTATTGTCTTTTTAGTTTCATCCACAGTACAGAGGGTTTTAATGTAAAATTTGATTACCTTCCCCCGGTAGGTGTGTTCTATGCATTTATTTTATGCAATGGTGGTTTCTTGATCTGGATATACAGGATACTACTTGATACCTCTTTTTCACTTGAAATATTTAATTTAGAAAGAAGAAATAATTTTTTTTGGCAGCAAAGCAGTGCATCTAGGATGATTGCCTGAACCATTTAAAAGTGTATAAGAATGTAGGTTCTATTTATATTGGTCCTCAAGTTGCAGTGTATGAGAGACATTGTAAAAGCAAGTTGTGCAAAAATCTTGTTTAGTTTTTCATTTATTTACCTATTTATTTTTTGCATGTAATTTTCACCATGTTCTGCAGGTCTGCTATTTCCGGTACATGAGATTTTTTCCATCTGGCCGATTCCTTTACAAGGTTACAATTCAGTAATGACTGAATCCATTTAATGTATATACTTTCTTGTATCTGATTGTTTGAAAGGTTTTATTTTTTTTGTTTTATGTAGAATTCATCAATGAAGATCAAGGATGTGGTGAAGTGTATGAATTTTCGATCATCTAAAGCAGACTGTGTTTTTGGTGGCCACTACACATTGTCAGATGACAAGGTTATGTTCTTATGCTTGTTAAATTATATAATTCATATTTTCTTGATACGTCTGCCTCTCCTTTAAACTGCATTGTTTAAATATCTGAGTACACATTCTGTTTTTGGAAATTTATTGCATAAATTAGTATTTATGTTTCTTCTTATGGATTTTGAGGCATTGGCAATTGGTATTATTATCATGGCAGGTTGAAGCTGCAGTCTTATATCCAGGCATGCGACCTACTGTTTTGAGGATACGCTTAAGGTATTTGATGAGTTTGCCTGATTAGCATACGTGTCTTGTTGAACAGTAAAGCTAACATCAAGAACCAGAAATTAAGTTTTTCCCGTTCCCTACCTTGTTAGGTTGGGATTTGATGGGCCATTTGTACTCTGGCAATTTTATAAAATAGATCAAATATTCGTCTAGATTATCTTCAACCGGTGGAGGATGAGGTGTTGAATTTAGAGAAATGTTTCCAGTGTAATAAGTTAAAGTTAAAGGTTGTTTTGATTTGGAGTTCACTGATCCAATGGATGCCTCAAAAATTCCCTTCCTTCTCCCATGCCAGATAAAAGAATAAAGCAAGGAAGCAGAATATCCTTTTCAGCATGGATCATAGAATAAGGAGGCATAGTTGTTCATGCTTATGAAGGGAGCTGAAACAGGGAAGGATATTCTATATATATGGATTCTAGTAAGCCCAAATCCCAACCATTCTATTTGTCACATGTGTCTGAAGTAAATTTAACTTGGCTCACTGGCATATGACGTGCTAATCATGGGTCACTGTTATTGACTTTTGAGCAACATAATTGACAATAAAATGGGATACTAGAGAACAGGTAACAGAGAAGACCTAGTCAGACAATTGATTAATAATTAAATTTTGGCTGATGTTAATCCAAAATTGGAGTTAATTCAACTTTGCTTTAGCAAGGAAATTATATTCCCCTTCACAATGGTATTAGAGTCTTAGTCCTGTGTTGGGCCACCTTTATGTATTTGCCGAACTCCAAGCTGGTAGTCCTATACGTGTTTGAAGACCACCTTAATTAACTAGTCTTAGTTGTGGCCTTTCGAGGCTTGCATTAATTTTAGCCTCAAGAGTGATGGTTCAGTTTCACAGATATGATTTAAATAGAGCTTATAAAACTTGGATAGTTCTCATCTTACAAGTTGATGTTGTGGGGTTATGTTAAATTCTAAACGCATTTTTTTAGATCTTATCTTACTTGGTGAGGATGGCTACATCGATCACATAGAAACAAAGAGGAATGTGTTTTTATCACTACAAATAAAATAGAAGAGAGAATGTAACATAAAGTCATTGGGGATCTAGTTACTCCAAGAGTAAGTGATACCCTGTAATTATTAATGGCGATGATTTTCTTTATTCTCCAAATAGATTAAATGTTTCCATTAAGTACATCATGTTTGCAAATTACCATGCAATGTAAAAGCTACCTTCTAGTTCATCTTACGAATATATTTTAGTATATAATATATTTTTAAAATAAAAGTCGTTGTTAACTGTGAAATTACATACTGGTGAAGTGTTAATCTAAAATTTGGTATATGTCATCAAAATAATATCACGATGTAGTAATTAGATCTGTTAAATTTTAGAGAAGTTATAAAATGGTATAAGTGCCTTCGTACTTCTACAATAGGTGAATTCTTTCCGATGTAAGATCATTAATCCTCAACCTATTTAAACCATATGAGAGTTGGAATAAAATCATCAATCCAAAATATAATTATAATTGGTCTTTGTGTTACATCACTTTGAAATGTCCCCCAGGCTCTTGAAAGTTGCAGAAGGTCGTTGGTTTTAACCTTTCTACTGAAAAGCAGAATATAGAAACGGAAAAGAAGTTTTGTAACATGTAAAACTAACTTGGATTTTTATAAAGTTGAATTAAGCTTATTTCTTTATTCTTTTTCTTTTGAAATTAATCTTTACTGACAGTATGAATCGGACTTAATATGCTTCTGTTGCGTACGGTATAGGATAAGGGGAACTGCAGCAGGGGCTAACAATCGGATGGATTTGATGTCACTTGTCACTAGTGGTGTAAACAGTAGTGAAGCAAGTGTACCTGAGGAGGACATTCTTGGGGTTGTTGAAGGATGGCAGGATGACGAAACACACAACCCAGATGTACCAGCTGTCTCACATAAGAGGGGCATGACTCCCTTTGTCTTTGTTCCGTTTGAAGAGGTACATTTTTCTCTCACGTCATCCTTTTAATTATATAAGCCTGCAGCTACTAAATTGATTAATAAACATTTTAATGATCCCTGGATTCAGTGACAATTACTTCTTGATTTTTGTTGCTTCTAATATTGCCGCAAACGTTGTAAAGTAATAAAATCCCCTAAATTCTATGTTAGATTATGATATATTTTTAATAAAGCGATAAAGTTCAAAGTTTATTCATTTTGTATTTTAGTCAATTGAGTAGGAAGTTACTATAATGGAAGTTTCGTAGCTTAACATTGTTGATATAGATGAAAATGTGATCAGGAGCATCCATTAGCTTCTAGCATATATGTAGGTGGTATTGGATGTCATTAATATTACTCATACTTGTTTCTCATATTTTTCAAATTACTTCTCTCTTGTTTATCGAGGACCATGTTGACATTATGACTTATTATTTCATAAGAAAAGCCAACTATTAATTATCAAAAGAGATTATTTGGCTTATGGTTTCACATTATGGCTCTAATCACACATCTTTCTGAAATTCGAATACTCCTTAATTTGCCCCCCTTTTGTGCAGGTGGAAACATCAGTTTTGAATCTTCCGGTGGAGAAAATGGATTACTTTGTGCCTGGTTGAATGTTAGGATGCCTCGGAATAGAATTGGCTCATTTGTAAATATTACACAACTTGAAGTCATTAAATTTGTATATTTGTATCTATGTGTAGCAGTGTCGTGATGAGATTGATTTGGTTCGTTTTGCAGAATCATCCCTTTATTTATGCACCTGCATAACGGGAATAATTGTAGTTTTTTAGCAAATCATGGATTCGGTTGTTGAAGATATGTTGTTATAAAACTATAAAAAAATTGTGTAAGACGTGTTGGTAGAGGAATTGGGTGATAAATTATAAGTGTGAACCCAGTCAATACTGCTTTTCTGGGTTTGGGAAGACTTGCTGCCATGGGAACATGAAGCGCAAAGGAAATACTCATAACAGTAGCGAGGCAGCTCTTCAAAAGGTTAAATGCACGACCCTGTCTAATTCCTGTTATTTATTATTTTTATGGGTTTCTATTTGAAAACTCTTTAGCTTAACGTAAATTCAAAATAAGAATAAGTTAATGAAGAAAAGAAAAATATTCCTGCAAACAGATAGGTAATGCCTTCAGGATCACACCTTTGTATTAGACCCCTTGTTCCCGGTAGAAGAGAATCTACTTGGTATCCAATTTTGATTTTAGAATAAATGCTTTAAAAACACTTTATAAAAAGTGTTTCCATAAGTTTTATTTAGGAGAAAGATAGCTGAACACCCAAGAGTCTTTGATAGAGCCGAAGAAATAGATAGTGGAAATAAGTAGACCAGAAAAGAAGGTAAAAATAACAAATGACTAAAACAATATAATAGTTCAATCAACCAAATCACTTTATTCACCTCTTTCTCCTTTCTGTTTTTTTCTTTTTTATAAGCTACTTTTATGTATGTAACAAAATGATAAAGTGCAATATGATATAAAGAAATAACAGATAATTGATTAATATGGGTGATGCTCTAGTGTAACAGGATGAGAAAAGTAAAGAGAGAAAAAAAGGGGAAGTTTTAATTTAAGGTAGTGTTCGTAATTTGAAAGTTGTCTGGGCATTGACTCGTTTGTTAAAGTGGTGAGTTCTCATTGTTCAAATTGGAAAGCTGGAACAGACAAAGGTATCTCGTTAAACAATGATTGAGTCCAATTACTTCAGATATAACTGACAACAATAGTGATGTAAAAGCTCAAAAGAGTGTTATTCGGACGAGTTCATATTCTCTATTCGATTTTTTTTTTTACTATCATTTGTTTGATATTAAAAATATATTGATATTAATATTTTAATATATTTTAAAACATTAAAATTAATGTTTATACGTATATTTTGTAGGCACATAAAAAAACAGTACAAAAAAATTTGATAGAGAATCCAAATTTTCAGTTTAGTGTTTGAAAGAAATTTAAAATTAAATTAACACACTAACTGTTGAGAAATTGAAGTAGTGAGTATTTTTTCCTATACTTCATTAATTAAATTAGCCCATCCCTAAAAATTAGTGGGATAAAAAAAATTAAAGCGGTAATAGAATTGATTATGGCGGGTGCATTTGGGGCATATTATTGAGCTTTTGAAAAGGCAAATGCTCTCATCACTTTTAATAAAGTAAAAAAAGGGAGGGGAGGATGGAAAGAAACATGCTTTAATACCCTTGCTTACAAAGCAAGTATCCACAACTTTTCTTCCCACATATCATGTTTCATAAGAAGTAATTGAAAGCAACAAACTCTTTTATGAATAAAATTTTAATATTTTTAGTTATTGAATAATTTTTATGTAAACTTTATTAAAGACTTTGAGTTTATTATGTATTTGGTGAAACTTATGTATATTTAATTAAATAATAAAATGTGTAAAAAATGTGAGTGGACTTTCATATGGAGATCAGAGTATTCCCGCATGAGATTCAAATACCAAACTAAACTTTATATATATATATATATATATATATATATATATCAGTTCGGCCGGAAAATATGTTGGTCTAGTAGAAACAATTAGAGAGTTTAATTTGATTCTTTCTGGAGAATTAGACGGTCTTCCTGAACAAGCCTTTTATTTGGTAAGTAATATCGATGAAGCTACTGCGAAGACTAAGAACTTAGAAACGGAGAACAATTTGAGAAATGATTTTAAATCTTTGTGTATTGACCCCCAATCGAATTGTTTGGGATTCAGAAGTGAAGGAAATCATTTTACCTACTACTAGCGGACAAATTGGAATATTACCTAATCATGCACCTATTGCCTCAGCTGTCGATATAAGTATTTTGAGAATACGTTTTAAAGACCAATGGTTAACCATGGCTCTAATGGGGGGTTTGCTAGAATATATAATACAAAAAGTATATATAGACATTTTTGTATTTTTTTAATATTATATATGGTCATTAAGAAAAAGAGAAAAATGAGGGATGTGATAATAATGAAATTTAACAGTAGAGTAACGTAAGAAAAAGGTATAAGAATATATCAAATATTCAAATAATTTTAGGTTGATGCATCAAGTGAAGGTAAAGTGAATATGTCTTTAAAATTTGAACAGATCAATAATATTCACTATATTTTGGATTATCGCTCTTTTCATGCATATAAACCAGCTTTTCTTCCTTCCAATATAAGATTTTGTAACCATTTTTTTTATTGTAGATTTGTATCAAAATTAGCATCATAAAGTTAACTTTTCTTTCCCTAACATAAGTTTCACATGAATATAACATATCAACACGTGTGTCATGTCTACTGTAACAGTCTATCAACTCTTCTTCAACCAAAATCACTTCTATATAAGGCCAACTTATCCATCAAAGTCTCCATTTTCACCATTTTCACCATTTTCTTAGTCTCGTCTTAGTTATGAATGATTATTTTAGTTAGGACATTAGTGAACAACAACTAATTTTTCAAATTATAAAATAAATAAGCATGCATGCAAATTGTTGCACCGATACTTCAATTTGGATCACGTGTCACTTTAGATACTTTACTAATACTTATCAATAAAATATCTAATTTATAAAACAATAGTACTTTTATGATGACAATAATTTATAATTTTTTATGTTAACAATTTTAATATATATGATTTTGATTTGGATTCACATAATAACAATAATATATTTATCATGTTTTTAAGAATTATTGTACACTTTTCAATATGCATATATCACATATCCTATTTTATTATTTAAAATATAAAGGTTAAAATATCTTTTTTGTCCCAATTTTCATTAAATTTTGTCACATAAGTCCTAATTTTGTTTTTGTGTTCAAATAGACTCTAATTTTTGTTAATTTTGTTCAATTTGTTTCTTTTTTGTTAAACTATTTAAATCATTGACAATAATGAACAGTGACTGTCACGTGTCACATGAGTTTTTTTTTTATCTTTTTTTTTAATTTTTATAATTCTTTTTTAAATTTTCATGTGTCAACCCATCCAACAACCTGTCATGTGTCATAATCAATATTTTATATTCAATTTAGTCATTATATTTGTTTTTTTTTGTTTAATTTGGTCTCAATTTTATTTAAAATTGAGCAATTTTGTTCCTCTCGAAATTGGGACCAAATTTAATTTTTATATAAAAGTTATAATGATGTGAATTTAATATATTTAATAAAAATGTGAATTTTAATATAAAAATTAAATTTGGTCTCAATTTTGAGAGAGACAAAATTAGTTCATGTTAAAAGAATTTAGGACTAAATTGAACAAAAATAATATAGGGACTAGGTTGAATATAAAACATTGACTTTGACATGTCACACATTGCTGGGTTGACACGTGACACATTGTTGTGTTGACACGTGGACATTTTAAAAAAATAAAAAGATCACGAAGTGACACATGACCGTCATTGTTCATCACTATTAATGATTTAAACAATGTTAACAAAAAAAATGACCAAATTTAACAAAATTAACGAAAATTGAGACCTATTTGAATATAAAAACAGAATTAGGACTGATTTGATAAAACGTGGGAGAAATTGGAACCAAAAAGGTATTTTAACAAAAAATAAAATATATCAACGTATAAGAAGTGTGTCGTATTTAATACATGTATCGTACTTGTAATAAGTAAATACAATTTAAGAATTATTAAAATTAAACAAAAAAAATACTAAATAAAAGTGAGATTTACTTTTTGTTAAGTATACGACTATATTTGATAAGAAAATAAAATTATTAAGAAAATGTTAAAAAGCATATAACTACTATTATATTAATAAGACATGCATAAAATAATAATATATAGAAAAACGAAAATTAAGTAATTGTACATGTAACTTTGGCTAAAGTTACTTTCTTAATATATATATATATATATATATATATATATATATATATAATACTATATAAAGATTATTCTCTCTTTTGTATCCATATTTCATAATACTAATTATATTTTTTACAATATAATTATTTATTAACTTTTTTAAAATTAATAATTATTTTTACTTATTTTCTATAAAATTGTTTATCTTTTTTTA
>Ga0209589_1011738_pt1 | contig 12192 bp, 7 predicted proteins | sample CowpeawhiteBW_FD_187525 | JGI IMG/M metagenome (GOLD analysis project Ga0209589, IMG submission 187525) | Root nodule microbial communities of legume samples collected from California USA - Cow pea white BW (SPAdes) (version 2) | ecosystem: Host-associated > Plants > Roots > Nodule | place: USA...
GTATTTAGATTGTTGATGTGGTCTGTCACCGATGTGGACTCACTCATTCGAAGAGTATAGAGTTTTCTCTTCAAGAATATTCTTGTGTGAAGTGACTTAACCTCGTACAGGCTTGTGAGAGTATCCCAAATCTCCTTCGTTGTAGTCTTCTCCGCAATGCTGGATAAAACTGCATCTGCCAATGCTAAGTGCAAATTTGCTATAGCATTGTTATCTATTTCCTTCCACTTTTTATCTGTAATGTCGTTATGTTTTTCTTCAATTGCTTCTAGACAATTGTCCTTTCTCAAAATTGCCTTCATCTTCAGTTTCCACAATGAGAAATTTTTCCCATTGAATCTCTTTATCTCGTATCTTGTTGTCATGGCTTTAAAACTGACTTATGCACTTCTCACTATGAATAGTACTATCTACTAGAACAATGGAGGCAGACCGTGAACCAGTGCACCAGGTAATTCCCAGGAAAGAGAGGTGGGTCATTAATGGACACGCTTAAGTACCAAGTCTTTCCTAGCCAGAACTTTCCTAGACATGCACTTTCACACTACCACACTTTATCCACTATCACAACTCTATTCTAATGACAATAACATCGAAATATAATCACACGAACCAACAGCTCTGATACCACTGTTGGGTATCAGAGTACTAACACAAGTACTCACAACTAAAATAAAAGATGAAAATAAAGGAACAAAAATAGATAATAGGCAATGAATATAATTTATTCAATGAAAGGAAAAATTACATACCATTCTCTCTAATCCCAAGGAGAAAACAATAACAACCCCTCTCTTGGAAATAGGAAAAACTAATACAAGGAGAACCTTAAAGGAGAAACTAACATTCTCTCTTAGAGGAGAAACTAATATTCTCTCTTAGAGGAGAAACTAATATTCTCTCTTAATTCTTCTCTCAAGCCAATAAAGCAAAAAAAAAATAGAAATGGAGAGACTTTGGGATAATTTCCTAAGGAAATACTGGACTCTTGTTATAACATTAAAAGTAAACCCCAAAGTAAGTTTCCATCGATGTGGGACTTCTTTTCTCACATTCTTTAGCTACAGTAAATCGGTTCATCAGAACACTTCACGCCCCTGAGTAAGAGTTTTCGAATAGATATTGAAATAACTTATCTAAACTATTGTCTTATATCATCATAAACCCTTTTTACATTTTTTAAGCTTCATAAATTATTTAAGTATAAAATTGGTTAAACATTGTAACATATTATAATGTGTGATTTTCTTGTTATAGTTGGAGGAATTATACATTTTTAACATATTAAATGTTATTAAAAAAATAATCTATTAGATTTTTTTTCTTCTTAAAACTCTTGTATAAAGAAGTTTATCTAGGGAAGATTTATTTTCATTTATTTTATTTTGTCAATATCTTCGATTAACTTATTAGATTACTCAAAACCAAATTTTTCATTGAACTTAAGAGGTATATGCCTCATAAATTCTTCCAAACTCTCTGAGACGTGATGATGTACTAGTAAGGTTGCCCTTGCTATTTTAGTAGTTTTTAATTGGTTATTGTAATCTGATATTGTTCTATCATGATGACTAGTGTGATGCAAGAACTTCATATAGTTTCTCAATACCTAATATTCTAAGTTATGTTATATCAGTAAAGTTAGGATTTTTTTTTTCTTAATGAGCTTATGTACTTGGTATTATGACCATAAAACAATATTGGGTGTCCACATAACATACGAAATCGTGCATGTTTATTCATCATATCCCATTTCATCACATACATCAATTTTGTATGTGTTTATATTCATCTAAGTCATATACAAACACACTTGTAATAAACATTTTGAATACTACATATATAAACAACTAGAGATTATCATATGAGTAAGACTATGTCGCTTGGGATATTAACTCTATAAGAGAGATAATTGATGTAACATATATTTCTTGCTTAAACATTTACTTGATATCTGAACAATCATAACTATAAGAGAGAGAATGAATATTAGAATTGCTTAAAAAAATTGTGTTATCATCACTTGGTTGCTTAAACAATAAGAGTTTCTAAGACAAAATTGATGTTATGTTTGTTTTGTTTAACCCTTGACTTTAGCTTGGGACCATTATATTGTAACAATGAGACCATTACCATAAGAGTGCTGTTGTAAAACCGTTATCATGTTACCTCAAATTTATTGTTGTGTTTACCACTAGACTGCTACTCACTATTATAATATATTTCATTTTTTAAATATGAATAAAAAAAAGTGAAAAATACAATATTTTTTTAATAGAAACATAAAATTCAATTTTTATTTCAGTCTGGTTCCTTTAACATGGAATTTAATGAAGAGTGCGGTGGTGATGGGTTGCATTAATCACAAGATTGGTGTTGGTGTTGTAATGTTAATACTAATATGACGGTGACATTAAAGTATGAGTACTATTGAATTGGTTTCATTCAATAAATATATGATTCATTCAGTTGGGTGTTAAGTTGAATGATGGATGACGCTAATAACTCGTAGAGGAATGTATCATTCATTCATAATAAAAATCAGAATGTCAATTTAGTCCGGCCATAGGCTTTCATTCTCATCCATGTGGATTGGAATCAAAAAAATTCACATGATTACAAAACCTACATTAAAAGAGTTTATAAGGTAAAAAGCTCACAAAAGTATTATATATCACAGTCAGCTCATCAGTTTTATTTTTTAAACATAAAAATATATTATTATATTTTAAAATATACTAGTAAATTTTTTATTTAGGTTGATCTATCTCAAATTTCACCAAAATCGGTCAGGATTGACTTTTAGCATAGGCAGAGGTCTAAGTTGGTCTTTCTAGAATTTTAGCACTAGTCATCGGCCTGAGATGACATTTTGTCTGAACTGGCCAACTCGATCGAATTTGGAAAAAATTTTGACACACGCAGGCTTAGTTGAATTTGACTAAATTTTGGAATAGACTGACTTTGTTGAATATCGATCACGACCAACTTGTGTCAATTTCAGACAACGCAGACTCAACCAAATTTTGGCCCCGAGCAAAATTTGACTGAACTGATTCGTCTCGACCTTTAACTCGGACCGACCAAATTCGAACTAAGCCGACTCGTCTCAATCTTTAACTCGAGTCGACTCGTCTTAGCCTTCAACCCTCTACAACCATAGGCCCGAGCTGGCCCATCTCATCCTTCGGCCTAGGCTAAGAAAGAGTTTTATATCCTTCTACAAAAATTATTTATTCTTTTCTAGTTTGGCGTAAGCTTTTATCAAGTTCCTCTTCTATCTCGTTAGCTTTAGCCTTTACCTCCTATACGTCTTTCCTTTAAAGTTTTCATTGTAGAGATGACTTATTGTAAGCATGAACCAAAATTGCAAAAGAGTATAAATAAGTGAGGTTATGAACATTGAGACTAAAATAAGTTTTATTAGTAAGTTTTATTATAAGCTATATTTATCTCTTTGATTAGTTGTAGTATTGATATTTACTTTTTATTTAATTTTTTCCTTTTTTTTTTTTGTAAAAGATACTATATTTAACATAGTCTAAAGGACAACGATATTTTGACTATTAAATTTTGATAACTTTCTCTTACAACTTGATGTGTCATTTTCTAAGTAGTTTTGAAATATTAAGAATGAAAAAATAGAAACATGAAGTTATAAGAAAAAGTTATCAAAATTTAGTAATCAAAATACTGTTGTCCTTTAGACTATGTTAAATATAGTACCTTCTAAAAAAATGGACAAAATTAAATAATAAATATCAATACCAAAACTAATCAAAGAGATAAATATAGCTTATAATAAAACTTACTAATAAAACTTATTTTAGTTTCAGCGTTCATAATTGTACTCTACTACAATTTTGATCCATGCTTATAATGAGTGACCTCTACAATGAAAACTTTAAAGGAAAGATATATAAGAAGTAAAGGCTAAAGCTAAAGAAATAGAAGAGGAACTTGATAAAAGCTTACGCCAAACTAGAAAAGAATATATAACACTCTTTCTTAGTTTAGAACAATTGTGAATATAAAAATTTTAGAAAAGTTTCTAAAAAATATTCCTAGAATAATTTAGAAAAATATTCTATTAAAATAGTTCTAGACACATAAAATTGAAGATGATAAATAAAACTATCTTCATATATATTGTCTCAACACATTCCCATTTTGATAAAAAAAATTCCGTCTTAATTAAACATAAGTATCGATAATATTCAATTTTTTTAATTAGGTACAAGATCACAGATAAATATCTACGTACTCTCCATTCCTGTCACACATGTCCAAATATTTATCACGTTTCGTTTAAATTTCTTAAGAACTTAATATTCATCTTTTTTTACGTAATTTAGAGAATATATATATATATATATATATATATATATATATATATATATATTAATTATTTGACTTGTTTTATACGTATGAAATTCATTCATATATCTAACATAACATAGTTCCCTTTTATCATAATATTTGTTTGGTTATATTCAAATAATGTGTTACTTTTTAAAATGTTCAATCCCATCAATATTTTATTTAATAAATAATATAAAAAATTTATCACTTACATTCTCTTTGATCCGTTAGGACCGTTGGTATGGGCTGACCCGTCTAGTCCATACGCCCGAGCCGGTGGTCAATGCCTCTCTACAACTATAAGGCTTAAATATAGTTTTAGTGGTCGAAAAAATAAATGAACAATTTTGTCTCTGAAGTTGGTGGATACTATCACACTAGTCCCTCAACCCAAAAAAAATCCTCAAAATCCCCAAAACTATAACATGTAAATCAAAGCAGTCCAACACGTGACTTGAGTAATAATATTACCATATTTTTGGGACCTAAATGAGAATAACTGATTAAATTTTGGGACTTCGAATATTACAGTTTCAGAGATTAAAATGGTCATTTACTTGTAAATAAAAATATGACAATTCTTTGTCAGTAACCCTGAAAATTCATTTAGACCATTAAGAAACCCATGATTTTAATTCTTCACTAGACACTAAAAACATGCTTTTCATAATTGTTAAGGACAATAGATTGAAAAAAAAAACATATATATATACACATAACAAATAAAACCGAAACAAATTATATTTCAGGATACCAAAAAATATATTTTGGTTACATTATAAACATATATTTTGGTTCCCATCAATATGTTTTCAAAGAAAGAAGGAAAAGAAGCAACCTGTTCTTGTTGGAGAAAATCCAACTTAATCTTGTACAAGTTCATATATTTCCGTCGAAAACTTCTGCATCCAGGAAACTTAAAGAATTACCTAGACAAGGTATATGAATGTGAGGGAGAAACTGCATAACAACACACGTCATAAGGAAATCAGGTATACTACATTTCTCCTTCTATTTGTGCCTTATAAGTAGGAAAAGGAAGACATAAATTTAAAGATACCAACTTGAGGGGCAGTGTTAGAATCCCTTGATTTATGCTGCATTTAATATTTCCGTGTATAATTTTAATTACATATCTAGGAAATTTAATTACATTTCATAATTAGGACAATTAATAGGCTGACAGCATATTATATATTTATAATCCAAGATCTTTGATTTTGAATTGTAGGGATAGATTATATCCATTATAAATTAGGATTTTAGGTTAGTATATCTATGTATTATATTTAAGAGCAATTGCTCCTCTATGAATAATATCATAAACAGTTTTTCTGAAAACGATGATTACCATAATCTTGTCCCTTGTGGCATAGCTTGATATTAGAGGCCAAGGTATCATAATTAGTCATCTAACAAGGCAATACAGAGTATGACATTGACATGGTAAAGATAGCAAATTCAGATCAAGTAATGCCTAAAGTTATCATAGTCAAGTGGAGGTGAGAGAAAACTAGAGCTGGAGAAACAGAGAGAGAGAGAGAGAGAGAGAGAGAGAGCCCGCAAAAGGTAGGAGAAATAGAAATGGACATCAGAAATCAAACACAACTTTTATTGAGAACGAATTATATTGCATGAACTTACAATCGATCACCAAAGTATCTCCATGATGTTTTCTTCAATTTCCTACGAACATAAGAAAGAACTGATTGCTGTGCATAGTGCCACCAAAATATTTGCCAGCCTTCACATTTTCTTGGTAAAAGACAATGCCAGGGGCGAAAGCGTCCATACCTGTACAATATAAAGATTAAAAATTTAAAAAACCTAAAGCTATACTTTTTACATAAGAGACAACTTCATTGGAAAAGCAAGAATTGAACCAAAGGCAACATACAATTAGAATAATAGCTATTAAGCTGATCCCAGAAAGGTGATTATCCCCAGTTTATGGAAGGGAAAAGAACAAATTAATTACATTTGGATAATCAAAGATTTGAAGGAGCTATGGAGTAATTAATGCAAATATCAAATGTAACAACTGAATTTCTGAAACCAGCTTACCTCTATCAAGGAATTACAAATCCTGAGTCACTGAAAAAGTACTCAGTTTTGTTCCTTCTGATACACTATTCCGCATAAGAACTGGAAGTCTGAAACCAGTTTTAGCTTCAACTCAGATAACTAATGTTATAATGAATAGTGCATAGTTAGTGCTGAAGTTAGATCTAGGTTTTGTGCAGAACACGAGAATTACACAATTTGTGTAACCACAAGTCTTCCTAGATAAACCTTTTTGCAATATACAATAGATGAAAAGCATAAATCAATGAATATACTCGGAATTCATAAAAGAGTATTGTACTGTTGATATAATATTAGAATAACCAAGAAGTCGATAACTGGAAATATTTTTCACATCCACTGATCTGCTTCCAACTACTGCAATAACAAAAATTGACAGGCTGGAAATTTACTTTAATGTTAGATTCGCAAAACTATCTGATCAGCTGAAGAGTTTCTACAATTTTTTTCCAAATTTAAAATTGTTATAAAAAAATTCAGTGAACAGTAAATAATTGTCACTGTTTTAACCTTGCCTCGTGTTTTGCTTCATATATATCAATGTTATTTTGTTTCTGAAAAAAAATAAAGATTAATGCACCATGTGAAAGTATGTCCAGAAAGTACTTTTTTAACAGTACAAAAACAACTATTTCAAGCTGTTGTAACATGTGCAGCATGACCTTAATGTGTTTATTTCCTCTTTCCTTTCTGAAGATTTAGTTATTCCTTACCAGAATTGATTAGTCGATATTTTCTTATTTGTTGTAATCAGACTCAATTATGACGTCCATAGTTCTAGCATAAGTTTTTATGACCAAGGCTGTATAAATTGTTGCACACTCGGAAAATATGAAGTATATTTAATTGTTTTTTTCTCATTTTCAACTCAAGCTCTGGCAAGGAACTTACTTTTCTCTTAATCTACAAGTGCAAATATAATCGCACACAAGACACATGTGCTGTAACTGAACCTCGTCTAAGGATATCTGATAAATGGGGACAATATTAGAACTACATATAAGCAATGCAGGTAGAACAGAAAAAGATAAATACCAACAGATTAGTTAAATTGACAAAGTCCACAAAATGAGTACCAACCAAACCACTCAATTCGGCAGTGACAGAATACTGAGGAGTATTGCCATCAAGCTTTTGCAATCTGTTGTCCTGGAAAACAAAATAAAAAGCAAAGCATAATTAGGAAGAAAGAAAAGCTTCTCATGGTCTTAATATTAATTACACAAATACTGACCAGAAGGTTATGCATAAAAATAATAAGTGGAATGCAATACACACTCACTGCACAATTAATGGAAATATGCAGTAAATACAAAAGAAGGTTGGAGTATTGCAAAAATTGCAATAAATGAAGTTAGTGGTTGTCAAAATGGTGGCTAAGATCATAAAATTGCACAACCTTACGAGCATGGAGGGCTGTCCATGCTCGATCAGAGTGAAATCACCGATCTTGCTTGTTGAAACATAGAATCAGCAAGTTTTGCTTTACAATTCCAATTTGTGTAACATGGTTTTGCGTTTGGTTTTCGACCATTCAGGTTGCAAAAGTAAACTAAACTTCTAGCTCCGTTACACATAAAGTCCCCTAATATATGTTTCCTCACACATCAAATCTATCCCACACCCTACCTTGTTGATCTCTCCACTGTCTGCCTTCTGTTGTTGCAATAAAATTTCGACCAACCGCATTCTGATCTCCCACCTGGTGTTCTAACTACACTACAATCTTCATGTTGTTGATCTGGTTTCTATATCTCAGCTCAATCTATATTCTGCTTTAACTTGTCATGGCAAAAAATCTCCTCAAGTTTAGATGCTTGGGTTACATTGGGACCATTTTACCATGCTTTAGTATTTATAATTGTGTTATCATGAAATCATGTTGTGCGTTGTATGAGATCCTTTTATAATGAATTTTAAATTTTAGTTGAATGTTATGATTTAAATGTTATTTTTTAACCGCACCATTTTTCATGCACATGTATTATAACTTTGCATCTTCAGTAGGATCATACAATCCAAGTGTTAGGATTATGTGATTTACAATATTTCACCCCCATCTTGGTCCTCAGATAGGACCTCAGTATAAACAACATTGATTACAGTTACTATGAATAGGAAATTTTTCTGCTCGAAAAGTACATGGGGATGAAACCTTGACAAGTTACAAAAGAAAACAGCTAGAACTTAAGATATTGAACCATGTAACAGGGCATGCCAATTAATTTGCATTGCTAACAAAGAAGCACCATTAAAGAGACCACAAGCAGGACATCATACACATTGTCTGTCTCTCTCTCTTGTAATAGAAATAGATAAAGCTACAGTTCATTCTCTAATAGAGTTAAAATCATAAATATCACAAGAATTAGTAAGATGCAAAGTTAACGTGGAATTATGGAGAAAGAGGGTTCTACTAAAGATGTCCATACCGAAAGAATTAAGGTTGCATCACATGGTGCCAATATAGAATAGTAATGTTTTCCTTCCAATCTAATATTGCTTGCTGAGTACGAGTTACCCATAGTGTTCATAGTTACCAAGTCCATGGAGCCATGAAACAATCTGGAATAAAATTCAAGCCCCTTGACTTCTACAATTTTATGTTCTTGGCCCACTCTCATCCTTCCATTTACTGACCTGAAATATAGGAAGAAAAAACAAGTCACCTCTAAGTCAAATAACTTGCATAAATTGGAATTTGCTCACTTGAGATAAAACTTGAAACAGGACTACAACATTTCAAACACAATACCATTAACCATACCAACAGAATGTTACAATTCAATTTGAACATCAAAGGAGGAGGTCAGAGATATGATTTGATTATGTTAGAATTATGATTTGATTTCATTAAAGAGGGAGGTACGATAGGATTTGACAGGGAAATATCTTACCAAATAATTCTCATTTTAGATATTGATTCCATTCTTTATCATTGTATATCTAAATACTCGTGTGTACAAAACACATGGAATTCTTTATATCCCTTCTCAACTTGGTACTTGAGAACTACCATCCCCTACATTTGTTTTTTTACTGGGGCTGATACACACCTTGATCGAAAAAACAGAAAAATTCCCAAAATGCATAGGTAGAACCCTTTTCTACTGAATATACCTCAATTACTATTGTTCAACAATTGTTTACAAAGGAACTAAACTCCCTCTACAATCCTCGCAAACCCTGCATCCCCAAGGAAAGGATTAATGACATTTATAACAAGTCTGTCTCCTGATGCATAGGCTCCAACATGAATGGGAGTGTTAGGGATCTCATATGATTGTTATTAGATATGATTTGATTACATTAAATAGAAAGATATGGTATGATTTGAAGAAATCCAAGCAGGTTTTGCTCAACAGCAGATGTCATGCCCTCCCACTTGAGGGGGTGTGGGAGGTGGGGGTGTCAGATATTATTTGGCATTATTTACCTTATTGGCTCTAACAACGAAAAGGGTTTAAGATACTTCATAAAATCTTAAAATAGCACATGATATAACACAATTCAAATGCTCAATATCATATAGATTTAAAAAGGGAAGTATAAAGCGGAAATCAGAGGATCTTAGTTGACACTCAAGAAAGCAAAATAAATTTAAAATAAGATCTGAACCAGAAAAACAAAGGAGTACCAAAACAGGAAAAGCTGCTCTCTAACTAAAACCCTAAACAAGTTAGATCATCATGCAACAGTAGTCCTTAAACCATATCTAAGAATAATACAAAATTCCATTAAGCAGCTTGCAACGTGATAGATATGTCTCTGTGAGACAAAACCGTCAATGAAATAGGAACTAAATTCATGAAAACAATGCCCTATGTGAGCATACTTACAAACAAAAGTTAAATGAAATAGTAAAGTCGACAAGGAACTAAAATTTTGGCCTATCTCTCCAGTGTCATTTTATCCTTGGCATTCTGTTGCATCTTTGCGATGTACTCGCGGAGTCCCTCAGCTGTTTGAGTCATTGAATCAAACATCTCTTCTGTTTCGTCTCTTATCTGTTTGGGCAGGTGAACTTCCAAGAAATCCAACCACTCACCAAGTGTCATCTTATTCAAATCAGGCCAATTCCTATCATCTTCATTCGAATTCCCCTTTTCTTTCCCGTCACAAGCCTCTTTCCCACCATTCCCATCTTCACCTTCTTTATCCAATTCCCTCTTTCCAACAACACCCATCTTTGTCTTCTTCTCAACATTCTCAACTTTCGCAGTCACTCCACGCGTGTTCTTCGAATTCCGTGTCCCGCGCGCCTTCTTCGGTTCCTCCACCACCGGATTATCTAAATTATCATCACCGGAATCAGAAACCACAACCAAACTTGGATCCCGCGTATCCTTCTTTTCCTCCACCTTCTCCGCAAGAATCAAATTATCAACACTCGATCCTTTAGCCTCGCTCCCTCCTCTTTTCGACTTCCGCGTAACCCTCGCGGGAGGATTCACGCACTCAGATTCCACGTCCACTACACTCGCCTCGTTTACATCAACGCTCTGAACCTGACTCTTATCCCCATCCTTTACTCCCAAACCTCTTCGGCGGCCGCGTGGCTTAACCGGCTGAGAAAGAGCCGGAACCAGAGCTGGAGCCGGATCGGTTCGACCGCGGCGCGTGGGGTTCCGTCTGGGGGGAAGAGCGTGTTGCTGTTGTTGTTGTTGGGAAGGGAGAAAGATGACGTGGATGGAGGTGAATTCTCCGATCTTGATGGTGGAGTCGTGGTGGAGAGCGAAGGGGGTGTTCGGGGGAATATGTGAAGTGTCCAAAACGGTGCCGTTTGAGGAGTCTAGGTCGCGGAGGATCCATTCGCCGGATTCGTGGAGAATGGAGAGATGTTTGGAGGAGATGCCGGGGTCCTTAATGGGGAGGGTGTTGCCCTTCACGACCCGACCAATTCGGACGGCGGATCCGGGTTTGAAGTCTAGGGTTTTGCCTTCGCCAGGGCCTTGCAGAATTTTCAGTCGCAGAATCGGAGCTTCTTCTTCTTCCATTCCAAAGGGACTGAGTGATTCACTGAATCTGCGCAAACAAGACACTGACTACACTCTTCTCCCGCCCACGCAAACTTGAACATTATTTCAAATTATCTAGTCTCGGATTGAGTTTTTGTTTTCAAATTTAGATAGAGAAAATTATAATTATTATTATATTTAGATAAATAATTTATTTATATAACTATAGTTAAGTGTTGTGTATAATTATATACATAATACTTAAATAATTAAATTGATAATTTATAGAAATATTAAATAATCAATTTTTTTATAATAAATTAATTAAAAATGAATATTATTATCTTAATATTGATGATTTTTATGTTAAGTAAATTATTACTACCGATACTAATAATAAGAATAAATTATATTAATAATAATACTATTAATAAGAATAATAATATCACAGTACTAATTTGTTTTTTAAAATAATAAAATAATTATTATTTTTATATGATAGTTTTTTGTGATGTATCATTTCATTAAGTTTGCTATTGTGTCCTATACAACCCAGTCAACAGTTTCTTCTCTCATTTCATTTGGTTGAAGTTGGTTCAATGATGGGAAGTAAAAATGGCAAAAAGAATTAATTTAACTTGTTTTTGACATGTAAAAGATGGATTTGTCTAGGTGCCATGAGTGAAAAACGGATAAAAAAACTGCAACTCATTCTGTGATGGACGAGCGGACTGATCCACTATTTTTTTTTTTTTTTTTTAATGTTTTTTAAATTTTTTTTTTTTTT
>Ga0209589_1011740_pt1 | contig 12190 bp, 7 predicted proteins | sample CowpeawhiteBW_FD_187525 | JGI IMG/M metagenome (GOLD analysis project Ga0209589, IMG submission 187525) | Root nodule microbial communities of legume samples collected from California USA - Cow pea white BW (SPAdes) (version 2) | ecosystem: Host-associated > Plants > Roots > Nodule | place: USA...
TTTTAATATATATATATATATATATATATATATATATATATATATATATTTGTAACTATGCTTAATTACTAATTTGATTCTATTTTGGATATGGACAACATTGCTCTATGTTGGAAAAAATTAGACCTCAATTGAGTCAAACTTCAAATACAGAGACTAAATTGAATACAATATATTATCATATGGTATTGAGATCGACATCACAATGACTTGACATGTCACAAAAAAATTATAAAAAAATAAATAAAAATAAAAAATACTACTAACTGACACATGGAATGTACGAAGACAATATTAATGTTGATCTCACATAAATGACCTAATTGGATTGTTTTAATTGATATGAATTTTTAAAATTGATTTTGAATGAAAGTGATTTAATTTTTGTTTGGATGATATAAAATATGAACGTGATTTTCACATTAAATGTTGTTTTGAAACTTGTTTTCAAAATTGATTTTGAGTGTATAATTACTAACATTTTCATTCATACTTATATATAATTTTCATAGAGACATTACTACTTTCACTTCCAAAATTGCTGCCAAAAAATAATTTTTCAAATGATTACTAAATCAACAAATATAGAAACATGCAAAATATATATATATATATATATATATATATATATATATATATATATATATATATATATATATAAAATGCACTTCATCATATGCAATTGTTTTACTAATTGCATTATTCAACATATTCATAGTCATTCCAGCATAACACACTAACAACAAAAACGCCTAGAGTATATTAAATGCAAAATTGCATAGTCTACAAGCAAAAAAACATAATAAAAATATATTATAATGGTAAACTACAATGTAGTTTTATATATATATATATATATATATATATATATATATATATATATATATATATATATATATTTGTATGTATATTATTATCTTGTATGGTGTCTCGAATACAATACATCTCACTTGAAGAAATTATATTAAAAGTTTGAGATAGGCCTAAGTTAATTTCATTGTGACAATATTGATCATATAGGTAAGGACAATGTCTTCATTTCATATTAACTAGATTGTAAATCAGTTTCAGCATTCCTTTGAATAAAATTGTGAATAGTCATTGTTGCACAGACTATATGAACTTGTGTTTCATATGAGATTCTTTTATTATCAACGAAGTTTGGGTAAGGATGACAAAAGAATGTACACCAATGGATATTTGTAGGTAAATTATGTAATAGATATTAGATGAGATATCTTTAATGGATACTCATGAATCATGGATTTGAGTATTTTAATTATCTACCGGTTGATTGGGTGAGTATGGATATTACGATATCTAACTCGTGAATACCCATTAGTAAATTTTATTCATGTATTTATCCACCGTATGAAAAGATTTCACAAGTATTTTTTTCATGATGAATACCCAATGAGTGGAGAACCAAGTAATAAGGTAAGACGATTTTAGACGTTGCAAGGAATAAGTAGACACTATCCTTACCGCTAAAACTCGTTATTATTCCTGAGTCAAGGTAAAAGTTTGGTAAAAGACCCATACCTTTGAATGTTTTCAACCTCCAACACCTTCTGTGTATATTTACATGCATGAATGACTCAATGATTTGTGAGGCGTAAGACTAATGTAAGAATGAAACCTTTGTTTTACTAATAAAATAATTTATGTTAAAATGTATCCAAATTTTATTTGATTTTTTTTTTGAGTTTTTTGTAATACAAAATTATTTATTAAATTGTCGTAATTTATTTCATTTAACATTTTTTTCAATAGATAATAAGGCCAATTAGTTTAATCTTTGTTGAGATATTATTGATCTTAAATAAATTATAATCATCTTTAGCATTGAAAAACACCTCTCAATTGAAATAACTAACACTTGAATTATTAACATTATTTTACAAGGTATATATGTATTTGAAAAAGAATCTATTCGTTTCATATAATTAGGATTGTCAATTAGTTTATCATTTTCAAATCCTATAATAAATATCCTTTGAGAACTCTATATCAATTATTTTAATAGGGTATGGATATTATGATATCTAACTCGTGAATATCTATTAGTAAATTTTGTTTGATTATTTATCCAATATATATATATATATATATATATATATATATATATATATATATTATATATAGCTTATTTATACAATGAAAGATTGTCATGATATTATAAGATTATTGTATTAACAATTATTTAATATAAACAATTATAATTTGGTAAAGGAACATGAAATCTAGTCAAGTAAATTAAGTGAACAATAATTTAATTTTTATTTTTGGACTTTAACATTTTAACTATGTGAAACCTTGTCATATTGAAAAGGAAGAAATGTCAACTAAATCCTTATATCATTGGAAAGATAATTAGAGACATACACAACACATAACAAATAAGAATAAACTAATGAGTATTAAGTAATGTGTCAAACTGAACTACCAAATTAATGTTCGATAAGAAATAAGAAGTCAAAGAGTAGAATAAGTAAGTAAAAAATCACATAGAAAAAATAACATAAAAATCAAAATTAATTAGTAAGAGAATAGAGATAACTTACCCACCTCTTTTTCTAAACAAAATTATGATTTATTAAAAAAAGTTGTTAGTTAATTAAGTATTATTTCTATTATCAATAAAATTTATCATTCACTCCTAATATTTTAATTAAACTTTATTCTCAAACATAATTTTATAATTAATTTAATAAAAATATATTAATACTATTTTTTGTTGAATTTTTTTAGCAAACCTAAAGCAGGGCTTTACTTGACCTAAAGCCAACCCTCTTTATAAGGTTGAGTGAGTTGACCTAACCATGTGCAATTAGATCTTTCAGGTTTCTTCCCATAATGCATAGTATCAAGAAGATGGGAAATGCTTTCCCTTTTCTCTAATTTCTCCATATCCAAGTGTACTTTCTAATCTCAATGCATCCACACGTTTATTTTCCTTCTTAAGTCTACCAACTCTTTCTCGTGTTTAACCACTATTATTGTCTCTTGCACTTTGGATATATGAGTGTTCTCCTTTTGTCATATTTCTCGTTCATAAAAAAAAAAAAAAGTTTTAGTTCATAATAGGCGTCAAATGCTCTCTGAAGGTCCAAACGACCTTACAAAATCAACGTCTTCTAACTTTTTTGTGTTCATATATATTATAGCTCTCAAAATATGTTGAAATTCGTGAGCTAATCTAACTCATCATGAGTTTGAATCGGGTTAAGTTAAAATTTTTTTACAAATTTCAATATGAATTGATTGATTTTTGACTTGGCTTACCTAGAATCCGGTTCACTCGTGGTGAGCTGAGTTGGCTCACCAACCCGCAAATAAATGGTCACACAGTGTCTTTTTATTAAGTTGGATTTTGCATTTGGTTCATGTTAGGTTAATTTTTTTAGCCAACATATAGATAATTTGTATTTTTATGATTTTAGTTTGTATTTGGGTTGTATTAAAATTTATTTAGATTTTAATTAGAATTATAATTTAGTTTTGACCCAAAAAGTAAAAAAAAATTGTATTTTTTTTTAATTAAGTGAACCTGTGAGTCAACCTGTTTAACCCACCAACCTATCCTGAACCGAACTGGATTCGAATTTTTTTAACTCGCTAATAAGTGAGCCAGATCGGATTGACTCACTAAATAATCAACTCGTAATGGATCGAGCCGGATTGAACCGAGTTACCTATTTTCACATGTATAATATATATTATCATTTGCCACTTTACAGTGATTTTTGCATCTAACATTTAATTGAAATATTTTGTTTTATCCGAAGGTTTGTTGCCTATGTAAACATGAACTTAGTTGAAACTTTAATACAATAATAATTTTTTAATTAATAAATATAACCTATCTTATATTCATTATATTTATAGTCTCTTAATTAACTTTTATTAAGTATCTAGATTGCCTCATCATATTATTAATGCTTTAAATGTGACATTATCTCTCCTAATTATAATTATAATCGAGATAATCTCTGGTTATAGCCGTATAACAAAATTGAGCAAAGATAACATTTTTTTCTAATGAATGAGGAGAGTTATTTTAACTGGAATCTCCGTATTACTTTTATCTATTTTAATTTTCTTTTCGTCCAAATAACATGAACTTTCTTTCTTATTTTTCTTGTGTAACATAATTTTCTGAATTCTCAGTTTCTTCTAAAACAAACAAAGCATAAAAGGAGACAGGTAATTTGAACATGTCATGTTACTCATGGCACACACATCCGCAGCTACATACAATACGACATTCACACTGATTTTCGATACTGACTACTGAGAACATCAAAGCAGTAAGCTATTTTTCCTCACTTTAAAGCCTTTTCAGACACCTTCTGACATTAAGCTTTAAATTAAATAAAAAGAGTAATAATATATTTCTCTTCCATCATAGTCTATTAATATTTTAATTATTTAAAGAAAATAGTAAACAATTTGATTATTTCATTTTTTCACATGTTAAAGAAATGCCAAATAAAAACCAATATATTGGATATCTTCTGTCTTAATACCTTTTTATTCACTAAAGCAAGAAAATCAAAATGATAAGAAGTATTTACAAGAAGATTTTGATTCCAAAGTAATGCAGGCCAATAACTCAGAAGAGCAAACTCTCGTGGTTTGTTCAGTTTCATTAGTTATCATAAAAGAAAAAAAACCGTGGTAATATGTTGCATGATTTAGTGCGTGGATGATGTTGAAAATTTAAACTTGTTACCTGGTCTAGTGTACCTAAATCGAGGCTCATTCTTTGAGACTACAGAAATGTTGATAAACAGTGTCTACAGTTTGAAAGTTGAATGGCAATTTACTTGGTTCTAGACACACCTGAAATGATAAATAGACGAAATGTTCCCTGTCGCTAAAGGACAACAACAACAACATGAGACCAAGTCCTGCTTACATTCCTATTGTGCGCTACAGATTGTAGCCAGATTTAGCCCACTTACAGTTATGCACCATTTCGGCATGGTTGGTACTCTTTAACTTCACATGGACTTATCCTCAAAATTTCAATTTCTTTTTTTCAATAAAAACACCAAAATTCTTTTCAGAACCAAACTATCTTTGATTACCATTACAGAACAACCACAAAACCAAACACTACATCACCCAGACCAACCCCACATACATTAATCACCCGTTCCAACTAATTAATCTCTCTCTCTCTGTCCTATACCATATATCATTATGCCCCGAATAATAATTACCCTACTTCTCTCCAAATGTTGAGAAAGTTAACGAAAATGGAACCAATATCTCAGCATCGTATTATACAAGGTAATTAAACCTCGACCTCCTCCTCTAACTAATCACAATACATCAGACAGTAGAAAAGCAAAAGAAGACATGTCATTGCATCGTGTATGTACATTGATGAAAAGGACCAACTTACTCAACTGTGGAGAACTTGCACCAGAGGATCTCCTTTTGATCTCCACAGGAAACAAAACGCTGTGCAGAGACTATGATGAGAGAAGAGGATCCGAGGTTCCTCTCAGCGCAATTAACCAATTCTCAACCCTGACACATAAAACTAACAGGCTCAAGTCTAGTAACATTCTTGCAGCTGACATGATCGCTCCGATCCCAAACTCCTCTCATCTTAACTATCTTCTTTTCGTTTTTTTTTTTTCTTTTTTTCTTTTCAATGTAAGTAGTAAATCCAACCCACCTTGACCCCAAAAGAAAAGTAGCAAAAACTATGCCTAAAGAACGAGAACATGCCCTTAATTAAACGAGGGAGAGAGATTTGATATATAACTTGAAAACGATGCTTCATCTTTCTAGATCAGAGAAGTGACCGAAGGACCAAAGTTAGGTTGATCGCTCCAAGCACTCAAACTCGTTGCAGTGTTCCAATAAAGCGAATTAGGATCAGACAAGCCCACATGCTCCATCTGGTTTTGACAGCCATTGTTATTGTTATTATTACTCCACTCCAACCTGTTTGGTCCTTCAGCTTTCACTTCTTTTGAGCTGATATTATTACTCCCTTCCATTTGCAACCCTTGCAGCGGTGCCAAACCCTGGAAACTGTTGCCAACATGATCACCCTTCACCCCAGCACCAGCGATAAACTTCTGTTGCAGGAGAGTAGAACTCAGCAAGGAAGCCATAACGGGAGTGGTGGGTGCACAAGTTGAGGAGGAAGAAGAACCAAATATGGAATTATAAGCAGAAAGAAAGTTGTTAGTATTGGAAGTAGTGGTAGCAGTGGCGCTGAACCCATTATCACTAGGTTCAGTTGAGATAACGTTACCCCCGGATGAAAAACCTAACCCAAGGGCACTCAGCTGAGACTGAAGATTAAACCTTGGGAAAGGAACATCCATGACATGAGAAGCGTTACTATTGGGTAGGCCATAAAACAAAGGGTTTACATTGCATGGTTTGCGGTTCAAGTAGAAGGGATGTGGGGTAGTGAGGGAGGGTTTGAATTGGAGGTAGAAGGAGGAGAGTTAGCAGAAGCGTCACCGTTTGGACGTTTGAGACGCTTGTTTTTTCTCCAGCCACCACCAACGGGAACATTTCTGAGAGTTCCACCTCGGGTCCAGTATCGCTTGCAGGCTTTGCAGAAGTGCCTGGGCTGTGACAAACTGTAGTTGTTGTAGTAGCAGAACTTGGTGTTTGAAGAGTCGCAGCGAGGGCACTTGAGGGCTTGTTGCTGCTGGTGAAGAAGATCTTGGGTTGGTTTTTCCATGACTCTTCCCATAGAGGTCTTGCGATCATCTACCTGAGATGCAAGAGAAGATAAGTGATAGATAGATAGAAAGAGAAAGAAAAGAGAGATGAAAGAGAAAGTGTTTTAAGTTGGAGTTCTAGGTTAAAATAACAACACAGTGGAGATATTCTCTTCCAAAGGGAAAGCAACAAAATTGGGGTGGACATGTATTTGTCTAATAATTAAGAGAGAGACGTGAACCTGTGTCCATTTGTTAGACGCTGTTGGAAGGGTGACTGCTACCATTTTCTCACACTTGTTCAACATTTTTTCCTCTCTTTCAAATTAATTCTTCTTCTGTGTCTGTGTGTAAATCGTGGACGGGGTTAATTATCTAACATGATGTGGTGAACGTGGTTGACTATTAATTAATCTGTGACCCCCTTGGAATGATAATAATATATATGTTATTTCAAATTCAAACTCAGCAGTGTATAGTTAGTTTCACGTGATGGGTTTGGTTTAAAATCTAACTTGGATTACTATTAATATATAGTGGAATGGGAACAATGACAAGGAATATAAAAAAGAACATTCGAAATCCAAGAAGAGGACACAGAGGTAAAGCAGAATTGGGAGATGGATCTTGAGTGGTTCAAGAAAGAAAAAAAAAATGACACATATATTCCCTTGTGCAGAGAGAATGATAGGATCATATAGATAACCCCATCGAGGGAATCCCTAAGACCCCAGTACCCAAAGCATCTACTGTAACAGCAAATCCACTTCCCCATTTGCTCCAATATTAATCACTATATAGTAATTCCGAATCATCAAGAAATTTATTAGTTCCAGTTATTAACTTTAACAAAAAGTATCACATTTTTTGCATGAATATTTAAAGACAAAATACGTATAAAATGAAAATGAAAAAGAAAAAGAGAGAATATACATATATATGGTATGAAAAGAGGGAAGTGAGAACAATAAATCTGCGGGAGGGGCTAAAAGCTCCAAATGAAAAGGACAAAAAGACAGCATGTGGTTATTTACATATCTAAGACTCGAGATTGAAGACCATGCCTTGCAAACTGCAATGCTTGTTCTTTCTTCTCACGTTCATATTTGTTGGACTTTTTTTTTTCTTATTTTAATTTTGGATGAAAGACAATAATAAATACATTGTGAGACATGGAAGCTTATAAATGTGCAGAAGCATGTGGTATGCAGCTAAGGTTGGAAGAAAAAAAGAATAAAAGAAAGATAAAGGTAGAGATAATGTGAATGAACAGATTTTGTAGTTCTTCAAGGGATCTTCCTCCTCCCTCTCCCAACTCATCATCCTTCTCCACCACTTAATTTCCCACTTAATTCTAATATTATAACCCTAATTTTTTGTACATCTTCTTTAGTAAGATCTGAAGGTGATCACTTTAAAATTCAAATGAAGGAAAAATTGAATCTTGATATTTTAGGAAAGGTCGTGAAAAAATGCTGGTGTAATTTATTACGTAAATAACCACCATTATTATCCTCACTAATTGAAATTAGTCACTATATGTCTGTCTATGGCCTACGGGTATGATTTAAGCGATAGTATTTTCATGTGAGTGAAGAATAATTTAGCCCACTTGATCAGTGGTTACCATGCATAGAGAATGAGAGATATCAGTGTTAGAGTTTTAATAATTAATTGCTTAAGCATAGGTTTTAAAAAACATTATAATTTGTGGCAGTCGTTATCAGTGTTGAAAGCAAGTGGGGCCGTGTTGGTTTTAAGAGTAATCTTATAACTTTCATAATATTTATAATATTTTTGAAATAATATATTAATCCTTACAAAATGATAAGATATGACAATAACTTCTTTATTAGAAAGACTTCTCCTAAATATTTTTATGTAGCGGAGATTGTGGAATTTAGAGGAAGAGGTGGATGTTTGGTGGGTCCAGGTGGATAACAGAGCATGAACATAAAGAGAGAAGGCATGAAAGAAACCGAACGCGCACGTTAAAGCGAGGCCTCAAATCACAGAGAAGACGTTTTGGGGGACCAAACCATCAAATCCAACGCATCAAAATTCCACCACACTCTCCACTCCTCCTTCTACAAAAATCACATTTCATCATAAAACCATTTTTAATTTTCTAAATTTTGTGAATGTGAATGGAATTTTGCGGAGCTTCATATATCACTCATCATCATGTACCTTCTGTACTTATGTGCAGATGCTCATTGTTGCCTCCAATAATCTCAAATTTATTAGGCCGCAACACATATATATGCATTCATAAAACACAAATCTTTTAATTATACATTTATTATTATTAATGTTTTCGGTGTCCTATCTGTGCTTAATAGATTAGTAGACTCAAAATAGTCGAGTATCCGATTCCAAAAACTCCAATTTTGATAAATGGATATATTTGGTACGAAAAAAATTATATTTTAACTCCTACTTTTTTACTTCTATCTTTTATTCTTTGACAGTGATTTGATACGAGGCATTGATTCTTTTAAAAGAAAAAATAGTGCTACATGAATTAATGACCCACATTAAGGTTGTGTTCATTTGAGAAGATGAATTTAAGAGAGAGTGTAAAGATGAATTTGTATGGATGAATATGTGTTTCTTTAAGTGGATAGTGAATTTAGAGGATAAAGTGAGTAAATTTGGAGATGAACTTTGTGAAAGTTAATGAATGAAGTTGGAGATATGATAGATTTAAAAAATTATAATAAATAAAATTTTAAAGTTACCAAACTACCCTTTTAATAAAAATAAAATTAAATATTTTTTAAATAAAAAATATTAAATGTTAATAATATTTTAATTATTAATTATATACATACATCATTAATAATTATTATATATATATATATATATATATATATTAATTATTATGTTATATATATTTTTATAATTATTAATTATTAAATACATATATTATTAATAATAACTATTAATATATATATATATATATATATATATATATAAATATATATTATTATATATATATATATATATATATATATATATATATATTATAATACATATATATATATATATATATACACACACATTACTACACACTTTCTATTCTTTATTTTTTAATTGTTTAGTTTTCATAAAATTCATTCGCATCTCCAATATATTTTTTACCTTATCATAACCTTTTATGCAATTATGTTCAAATGATGTATGTCAATTAAATATTTTTTTATGTCTCACATTTGAATATTTTTATTCTTTTTTAATATTTTTATTTATTGTGTATTTTTCTTTCACACGATAATATTTAACACTCTCAATTTAAGTGTTCAATAGCATAAACATGTCATTTACTAGATAATATAAAAAATTTACCTTATTTACTCCATTATTATTAATTTTTATTTTATTTGAAGAATTTTTTTGTTTTGCTAAAACAATTTTCGTTATTTCTCAACCATTGACTATATTGATATTTGAAAAGTTTTCTTAGATCTCTATCATATTTTTCATCTTATCATACCCTTAATTATACATTTGTTTTTCTTTATGTGATTTCATTCAATAGTCTCTCAAATTATTTCTAAGACATACACTTGATCATTTTTTTAATATTTTTATTTGTTGTTTATTCGTATCATATAGAATATTATTTTGATATATTTATATAATTATTTTTATTTTATAACTCATTATCATACTGTAATTTTGTTGTTATAATTGTATAAATAAATTTTATTTAATATAATATGAAAAGTTAATGTAATTGCCTTGAATTTTTTTGATCAATGGTGTTGAGAAGATACAAGATCTATGTTAAGATTATATTATTATTATTATTATTATTATTATTATTATTATTATTAGTTTAATCTTTCTTCTTTGTGTGATTTTATCAAGTGATTTATTATAACTTCTATTAGTGTATAAAAAAGAGATTCATTAGAATTTAAAAACTTGAAGTAAACAGACATTTAAAATATCGTTTAATTTGAATATTTGTTTTCCTTTTATAATTGTTTTAAAAATATTTTTAAATTTTATCAACTAGGTTTTATTAATGTTTGCAAATTCAATAAATGTTTTCGTTCTCATGAAATTTTATTTGATATTTTAATTTGAAATGTATATCATTATAATTTATTTGTAAATATTTGATAGCGAAGAAACAATGTTCATATTGATATTAAATATTTGATAATATTATGTTTCATTTACCGTATTTTTTTATTATTTTGTAAAAATTAACTAATTAATATTCAAACAATAAGAAAGCGAGTACAGATACGAGTACGAGTTTATACCCGTTACCCAGTGGGGATGAGGATGAGACAAAAGTTCGATACCCATTGGGTTTGGGTATGGGGATGGATATGACTTTTTTCTGTGGGATGGGTATAGGATAGTGAAACTCGTCCCCGCCCCGTTGTCATCCCTATTAGTGATATTACAATACCATTACCAAAGAGGATCCCCTCTTTTGTGTCGACATTTACTTATTCCTAATTTACCTTTTACAATATAATTATTTAATTAGTTCCTAAAGACTAACAATTATTTTAATATGTTTTGTGTAAAACTATTCTAACAGTTGACAATTATTTTCTCTTATTTTCTACATTTATTCCACTTTATTTTTAATAAATATAAATTTACTTTGTATATTAACTTAGTGATATTATAATATCATATATATTTAAAACACGCATGCACGGTAATAGGGATGGCAAAAATACCCGTGCTTGCGGATATTCGCGGATAAAATCCGTAATGGATAGTTAATACCCGCGAGTATTTATCACCCGTGGGTAGCGGATAACGGGTATTTAAATACCCGCTTATAAACGGGTCGGGTACGGGTATCATACTATCTGTATCCGCGGGTACCCATTACCCGCAAAAAAATTAAAATTAAAATTTAATTTATATTTTATTAAGTTAAATTTAATTAAAATTAAAATTAGCAATATATTTTATTATATCAAATTTAATTATAATTATAATTTAATTTAATTTAATTTTATATTTTATTTTATAGTTTTATATTAAACAATTTATAAAATATAAAATTTTTAAATATTTGCGGGTTTCGGGTATCCATGGGTACCCGCGGGTTTTAAAAATATCTACGGGTATTTTTTAAGCAAATACCCGGCGGGTAAATGGGCGGGTAGCGGGCAGATTTTTGGTTGGCGGGTCGGGTTGCGGGTAGGCACTATCCGTGCCCGACCCGACCCGACCCGTTGTCATCCCTACACGGTAACATGTGTTTACGCTAATAATAATAATAAGGGTTAAATATGTTTTTGGTCCCTCAAGTTTGAGCGAAATTTGGGTTTAGTCCCTCATCAAAACTTTTGACCAATTTAGTCCTTCATCTTCCAAAATGCATGAATTTAGTCCTTTTAACCAAATTTTGTTAAGTTTATCTGACATTTCAAGCGCATTTCATGATAGTATTTAAATTATTTATACTGTTTGACACATTTTTGCTTCAATGTTAACTTAAATACTAT
>Ga0209589_1011746_pt1 | contig 12185 bp, 4 predicted proteins | sample CowpeawhiteBW_FD_187525 | JGI IMG/M metagenome (GOLD analysis project Ga0209589, IMG submission 187525) | Root nodule microbial communities of legume samples collected from California USA - Cow pea white BW (SPAdes) (version 2) | ecosystem: Host-associated > Plants > Roots > Nodule | place: USA...
CCCTTCTTCGCCGACATTGTGGCTGTTTTTCCGGGAAATGCATGGCAAACCAATGTAGTGAATAATTCTGTAACATTTCAGGGAACGGGAAACTCTACCATTACTTTTCTCTCTGCTCCGAATGCACCGATTGTCATCGAAGGACAAATCGGAGTTACCTTTTATTTACCCCCAACAGTCCAAGTGAATCCTATCCATAACCTTTTCCCTCCACCTGTTTGATAAACCGCATATGAGGGGGAAACTGTAAATAAATAACCCTTCTTCCTCTTCCAGTATAGGAAATATAAAATGTACTAAACAATGTGGATATAGGAAGTATATAATATTGTAAATATATATATAAATGTGAATATTTTAAATATAATTATATCTTAGTGTATAAATTTTCGCCTCTAAATATTTATAAGTATACTGTAATAAATAAATAAATAGAATTTTTTTTATCATCACAATACACACAACCAATATAAGATAACAATATAACAATCATATCACACACTTAACAAAACAACTAAACCGTAGGAAAAGATAAAAATTTTCAGTACCAAGAGACCAAAAAGATTTAACAAAGACTCAATTGAAAATAGCAAAATTTGTAAGGAACTTGAAATATTTTTCTTTTAATAAAGTGGACATAAATTTCACTTTATAAGCTATTTTCATAAAGTTGAATTAAAGGTTCAATTATTAATGAGTGATGGTTAGTTACTCATACGAGTATTTATATGTCTACTTCATTTCATAGGATTTCAAAGAGAAGAAATTAATCTTCTTTGGAGTTACCCTATCAAAGAGGCAAATTATGGATTCAATCTCCAAAATTATGATAATAGTTTGTTGGTTGTTAGTTCTTGCTTTGCAATTGAAATGCAGCGGTGCAATTCCAATTATTCCTTCAAAAGTTACGGTTGAAATAATCAACGAATTAAATATGTTATATTTGGTTCTTCGTTGCAAAGACAAGCATAAAGACTTGGGTTTTATTACGTTAAATGTTAATGAAACATATCGTTTTCGATTTTATCCTAATTACTTTCTTCCTGTAACATTGTACTTTTGTCGCTTCATATGGTTAGATGGTGATTATTATTTTAACATTTATGAAGAAAAAAGGGATGGATATTGTATACATGATCGATGTTTGTGGGAAATACTTGAGAATGGACCGTGTAAGATTAAACGTGAATATCGTCAATGTTTTATGTGGGATAAAGCTTTGGCAGGAAAAAATAATACTGTCTCTTCGTAATGGAATATAAATTTATGATTATTAAATAATATTTATATTATATATGGAGTTTCAAATTGAGTGTAGTTATTGTTAAGAAATGAACTTTAAATCTAATTTAATTCCAGAAACCTAATCTGTAAGGTGAGATTTGCATCCACTTATATACTATGAGACTAGATATAGTCGATGTGGAACTTCCAACACACCCCCTCATGTGGGTAGAACTATGGAAATAAGTCAATGTGGAACTTCTACCACACCCCTCCCACGTGGGTAGAACTTTGGAAATACAAATGTTACTACAATACCGGACTTGTAAGGAGAAGTTTGCACCAACTCATATAATATGAGATTTTGTTTATATATATATATATATATATATATATATATATATATATATATATATATATATATATATATATATATATATATATATTTCATATTGTAGCCTTTTAAGAGTATAATAAAAAATCAAAGATTAAAGTATCAATTTGAGACTTTATTGAATTTTTTTTCTCTAACTTGACAACCTTTTGCAATATTTATGTTAACTTTTCAAAATCTCATGTATTAAAAAAACAAACAATATTTCAATATATGAAATTATTAATTATAAATACATAAATTTAGCAATATAAAAAAGTTTAAATTAACATAACAACCAACAAAAAATTAGTATTAAACATCTAAAAGATTTACAAAAAAATAAAAAATAAGGTATAAATTTTGAGACTTAATTAAATTTTAAAATACTTATTTTTATTGTTTAAAAATTTTAAAGAATATTTTTGCCACTATTAAATTAGTTATATATATATATATATTTATAATATTTTAATTAATAAAAGTAATTATTTTAACTTTCAAAATAAAAATATAAAATTAATGTTCATTTAATATTCCTTAAAGGGTGTGTTAGGTATTACTTGTTAGCATTTTCTATTAAGTAATATGATTATTTTGTATATTCACGATTTCAAAGCTCATTGGATCGCAAACTGTAACGCTTAATTAATTGTAATTTTAATGGCTGTGATTAACGTATGTAACAATTAACGCAAAAAGACAATTCCTAAATCAATGCAACTGCTACTAATTAATGTAACGTCTAACGTTTACAATAATAATCTCAAATGCCATTAATTGTAAAAAAAAAAACTAAAACACAACTTTTAAAAAATTGTAACTGATATGATTATTCAAATATCAATTACTATATTTCTTATAATTTTAATATTACTGTAGATGCCACCTTAATTAAATTGAATAATATCAAGCATGAGAGTGACCATTTTTTTTTCTTCAAAAAAACCATTTAAACTTATCTTTAATGTGTCATAATTTTTATAACCTCCTACTAAGTTTTGTTTTAATATAAGGATTCTATAAGTTTCACTCTAAAATTTTTTATTGACACTTAAAAAATTTATTTACTAATGTAAAACAATGAGAATAATAAATTTCATTTTTGGTCAACATATTTGAATAAAATATTGGAACTTAAATTTAGTTAATTGGATGACGTTATTTTATCTTATCATCCTGCTTATTTTGTCTTTTTTGTGTCAATAAATATGAAATTTTTTGATTAATATAAAATGACTGATGATTTTTATTACTCAATATGGTTTTATATTAACTACAAAATATCACATTTCAAAACATATTTATTAAATATTGATTAAATTGAGTAATATAATTATTAATTTTTTTAATACATTCATTTAACATGAGAGAAACAAGAATTGGTCACCCAAATAAGTTTATGTAATGTTTCAACATAAACTTTTACATCTTAATTATTTTGATACTCAAAATCTAAATAAATTAAAGTATATTAATAAAAACACTAAGGGATTTAATTAAATATTAAATAAATTGAGTAATATAATTATTAAAAAGCATTTAATGTATTCATTCAGCATTAGAGAAACGAGAATTGGTCACCTAAACAAGTTTATGTTACATTTGAACATGAACTTTTACATCTTAATTCCCCAAAATATAAATAAATTAAAGTGTATTGATTAGAAGAGATTTAATTAAATTGAGTAATGTAATTATTGAAAAATTGGTCACCTAAATAAGTTCATGTTACGTGAACTTTTATATCTTAATTATGTTGATACATCAAAATCTAAATAAATTAAAGCGTATAGATAAGAAAATTAAGGGATTTAATTAAATATTAAATAACTTGAGTAATATAATTATCAAAAAGCATTTAATATATTCATGAGAAAAAGAAGAATTGGTCACACAAATAAGTCTATGTTAGGTTTCAATATTGATACCCCAAAATCTAAATAAGTTGAAATGTTTTGATTAAAGATTTAACTAAATATTAATTAAATTGTGTAATATAATTATTAAAAAACATTTGATTCATTGAGCATGAGAGAATTATTAATATAACTAAATTATATTTACATTATATGGAGTTTTAATTTATATTACCCACATGTAGATACCAAAATTATTAATGGTTAAATTTAATGAAAAAGGTTTGAAAATGAGTTTTAAATTAATTAAATACCATAACACTATTTTATAGGGTAAACTTTGGATGTAATTGTAGTAGATATAAAATTTATCATGTTTAATTAGATTATCTCTAAAATGCTGTCGATCTAATTAGAGTTTATTTTTCAAAATCTCTTTGTTCTAAACAAAGACATTTCAGAAAATTGTTCACATTTTTAAAGTTTTAATTAAATTTTAAATTTCAAAAAATTTAGATAATTTAATTTGAGTTCCTATTAAATGTTGCCATTAAAAATTTATATTTGTCAATTGAGTTCATATAGTTTATTTTTTATTTTGTTTTTTTAATTAGGTGACATTATTTTATCTCAACGTGCTTATTTGTTTTTTTAAGAGATGTGAGATTTTGTGAACAATATAAAATGATAAATAACTTTTATTTCTCAATTTAAATTTACAAAACATTACATTTCTTACTTAATATACGATACAAACAAACAACTAAGATGTAACAATATAACAATCATATTACACACTTAACAAAACAACTAAATCGTAGGAAAAAATAAAAATTTCCATATCCAAGAGACCAAAAATTTTAATAAAGACTTAATTGAAAATATCAAAATTTGTGAGAAACTTGAAACAATTTTGTCTTTTAATAAAGTAGACATAAATTTCTCTTTACAAGCTATTTTTATAAAATTGAATTAAAGGTCCAATTATTAGAGTGATGGTTAGTTACTCATAAGGGTATTTATATGTCTATTTCATAGAGAAGAAATTAATCTTCTTTGGAGTTATCCTATCAAAGAGGCAAATTATGAATTCAATCTCCAAAATTATGATAATATTTTGTTCTTTGTTAGTTCTTGCTCTACATTTGAAATGCATGGTCAGTGCAGATCCAATACTTCCTACAAAAGTTACAGTTGAAATAATCAACAAATTAGATATGGTGTACTTGGATCTTCGTTGCAAAGACAAGCATAACGATTTGGGTTCTATTACATTAAATGTCAGTGAAACATATCGTTTTCGATTTTATCCTAATTACTTTCTTCCTGTAACATTGTATTTTTGTCGTTTCGTATGGTTAGCTGGTGATTATTATTTTGACATTTATGTACAAAAAAGGGATGGATATTGTATACACAATCGATGTTCTTGGGAAATATTTGAGACTGGACCATGTAAGATTAAACGTGGATATAGTGAATGCTTTCCGTGGGATAGAACTTTTGAAGAAAAAAAAAATAATATTGTCTCTTCCTAATGGAATATAGATTTATGATAGTTAAATAATATTTACATTATATATGGAGTTTGAAATTAATTATAGTTATTGTACGAAATCGACTTTAAGCTTAATTCAATCTCACAACACTAATTACTAGTTTGTAAGGTGAAGTACCCTTCACACAGGTGAAACTATGGAAATACAAATCTCGTTAGGATATATTTTAACTATAGTTTTGATAGTATGTTAAAATATGGACTTTAAGCCTAATTCAATCCCACAAAACTGATTTGTAAGGTGAGATTTGTACCCACTTATATACCATAAAATTGTTTTATCTTGAGACTTCCAACAATTATCAAACATCTATTAATGGTTTTACATTTATAAAAAATGTTAAAAAATGAATTTTAAACAAGTTAATTGTCATACTAAATAGCACTTTTTATTCTAGTAATTATCATATTAATCGAGGGATAAACTATGAGAAATCCACAAATATATATTTCATATTGTAGCATTTAAGAGCACAAAAAAGTTTTTTTAAATCCCAAAGATAGAATTAATTGTAATTCTACCCCGGCAACTACAAAATAAAAGTATACAACAATTATTTGTAACGCAAGAAAAATAAAAATTCCAAAGGCATCATCTAAAAATTTGTACCTAGTTTTAATTATTTAAAAACTTTCTTAACACGTAATAGTTAACGCAAAAAGACAATTCCTAAATGAATGAAACTGCTACTAATTAATACGATTATTTAAAATGCAGTCAGCTATAATTAATGCAACGTCTAACGTTTGAAATAATAATCTCAAATGCCATTAATCGTAATTCATCCACAACAGAGTTAAAAAAAAAAAATACTAAAACACAACTTTTAAAAAATTGTAACTGATATGATTTTTCAAATATCAATTAGTATATTTCTCATAATTTTAATATTATTGAAGATGTCACCTTAATTAAATATTAATTAAATTGAGTAATATAATTATTTAAAAAACATTTAGGATATTCATCGGAGCTTAAGATACTCTATTGGAGAAACAAGAAATCATCTCATTTAAATTACTTATGATGTTAAGGTTTATTGTTCCGAAAACTAAGGGATTTAAACAAGAAAACGTTAGAACATTCTACTAAGTTTTGTTTTAATATAAGGATTTTATAAGTTTCATTCTAAATTTTTGTATTAACACTTTAACTTAAAAATTTATTTTAGTAATGTAAAACAATGAGAACAATACATTTAATTTTTGGTCAACATATTTGAATAAAATATTGAAACTTAAATTTACGAGGTCGTTGGAAATGTGTCTATTAATTAACAGAAAGATATTATTAAATAGTAATATCTATAATAGTTATTTTGACTTGTTTTATATAAATTGAGCAGTTGATTTCTCCATTCATTTCATTAAATTTGTGTTTGTTGTTCTCATTCGGGAACTTCATGTTTGCTACTCATATTCATGTATTTCTTTTTGTTTTATTGTCTTTCTCTTTGTTTTGGATATTTTTTTAATACTTTGATTCAATCCTTTTCTTTTTCTTTGAGTAATAGGTTCTGGCGAGAATTTCTGATTATTTCATTCCATTCATTTGGTACACTGATTGATTATTAGGTTCTTGCAAGTATTAGGTTTGATAACAAATGAAGAAGGTAGATTGATATTTTCATTGGCAGAACAACACATTTTGAGGATTATGATAGTTTGACAAACTTTTTTGATAAAATTTATTTTTTAACACACATCAAAAAGTAATTTTCCTTAAATTTATTATATGAGTGAACACACATCTTCAAATGACATACACTAAAATATATTATAATATTATAGATATTTAAAAGATGTGAACACACATATGTGATAGTATCTCATTTGTGTTTTCGCTAGTATTATTAATAGTAATAAGTGAGGTTGAAATTCCATATTGTATAGAAGTAATTTATGTGTATAGATTGATGTAAATTTCAACTTAGAAGTTGATTTTGAACAATTGGGTTAGACTTATAGTTTACTTTTTAATATGAGATCATAATTCTTTAAAATTTATCTTAGTGAAATTTATCCAGGATCAATGTTAGCGATGTGTGTTGGTTTGAGAGAAGATTGGGTTTATGAGTCTTTATCTTTATATGATGTTCAACTTTCTCATGTTGATTCAATGTGAGACTTAGACTCATACTTGATTTCCAACCATATCTAATTCCAATCTTACTATGGTCACGTGGTGATCATTACTTTTAACATTTATGTGAAAGAAGGGATGAGTATTGCATCAATAATCGATGTTCTTGGGAGATAGTCTAGAAGACACCATGTCAAATTAGATCCGGATCCCGACAATGCTTTATTTGGGATGAAGCTCCTAAAAAGTTAAAATAAAAATACTTTCTCTTTATAACCATTTATAAATCTGTGGAGATTAAATAATATTTACACTATGGAGTTTTAAATTTATATTACCAACATGTAGATACGAAAATTATTAATGGTTGGATTTAATGAAAAATGTTAGAAAATGAGTTTTAAATTAAATAAATACCATAATACTATTTTATAGGGTAAAATATGGATGTAATTGTAGTAGATATAAAAATTTTCAATTTAATTAGATTATATCTGACATGCTTTTAATCTAATTGGAGTTTATTTTTCAAAATCTCTTTGATCTAAAGAAGACATTTCAGAAAATCGTTCACATTTTTAAATATGTAATTAAGTTTTAAGTGTCTCATAAGCGTGGATAATTTCATTTGAGTTCCTATTAAATGTTATTGATACTCAATATTTTTATATTGGATTAAATATATTTTTAGTCTTTCAACTTTTAATAAAAATTTGAATTATTCACCTTTTGAAAATTTTGAACCAATTTAGTTTCTTAATTTTGTAAATGCGTGAATTTAATCTGTTTAAACAAATTTTATTAAATTTATTTGATATTTCAAACACATTTTATTATAAATGTTAGTAAGAGGTCCAATTATTAATAAATGATGGTTAGCTATTCATATGGGTATTTATATGTCTACCTCACTTCATAGAAAAGAGATTAATCTTCTTTGAAGTTACCTTATCAAAGAGACAATTTATGGATTCAATCTCCAAAATTATGATAATACTTTGTTTGTTGTTAGTTGTTGTTGTGCAATTGGAAGGTATCGTGAGTGCAGCTCCTTTTTTTCCTACAAAAATTACAGTTGAAATAACCAACAAATTAAGTACGAAGCAAAAGCAATTGGATCTTTACTGCAAAGACAAGCATCATGATCTGGGTTTGATTAAACTAAATGTTAATGAAACATATCGTTTTCGATTTTTTCCTGAATATTTTATTCCTACAACCTTGTACTTTTGTCACTTCGTATGGTCAAATGGTGATCATCATTTTGACATTTATGTAGAAAAAAGAGATGTATATTGTACCCACAATCGATGTTCTTGGAAGATACTTGAGAACGGACCATGTAAGATTAATTCTGAATCTCCTCAATGCTTTTCATGGAATTAAAGCTTCTAAGAAAAATATATATTTTTTCTTCAATGTTTTTTATAAATTTATGGAGATTAAATAATATTTACATTATATATGAATCAAATTGAAAAATGCTAGAAAATAAATTTTAGACTAGTTTAATTATCGTACTAAATTGCACTTTTTATTCTAGCCATTGTCATCCAAATTTTGGGTTAAACTATACTAAATCCACACATATATTTCAAATTATAGCATTTAGAACTATAATAAAAGTTATATTTAAATCTAATAAATATAATTAATTGAAATACAACGTCTAGTAATTAAAATAATTATTTAAAACGCATTTAATTATAATTAATGGAACGTCTATCCTATGTAATAATAATATTAAATGCCATTAACCGTAATTCATCCGTAGCAGAGTTTTAAAAAAAAAAATCTAAAACCCAACTTTTAAAAAGTTGTAACTAGTATTATTCTTCAATCTAAATATTAATTATGTTGAGTAATATAATTATAAAAAATTAAAGTGTATTGATTAGAAACTAAGGAATTTAATTAAACATTAATTAAATTGAGTAATATGATTATTAAAAAATATTTAATATATTTGTTGAGCATGATAGAAACAAGATTTGATCACCCGATGTTACGTTTGAATCTGAACTTTTACATTTTAATAATTATGTTAAATATTCTAAAATCTAAATAAATTAAAGTGTATTGATTAGAAAACTAAGATTTAATTAAATTTTAATTTAATTTAGAAATATAGTTATTAAAAAACATTTCATATATTCATTAAGCATGAGAAAAACAAGAATTGGTCACCCAAAAAAGTTTGTATTACCTTTCAATATGAAATTTTACATTTTAATTACGTTGATATCCAAGATCTAAATTAATTAGAGTGTTTGATTAGAAAATAAAGAGATTTAATTAAATATTAATTAAATTGAGTAATATAATTATTAAAAAAACATTTAATATATTTATTGAGTTTGAGAGAAATAAGAATTGGTCACTCAAATAAGTTTATGTTATTATGTAATTAAGTTTTAAGTTTATCGTAAATTTGAACAGTTTTATTTGAATTCTTATTAAATGTTACTGGTACTCAATATTCTTTATATTTGTCAACTGCGTTCATGCAGTTTAATTTTTAATTTTTTTATTTGGTGACGTTATTTTATTTTGTCATCTTATTTATTTATTTTTTTTTTTAAAATGTGAGATTTTGTAATTAATATAAAATGAAAATTGATTTTTATTTAATGACGGATCTTGGTTAATATTTTTGGGAGTCAAAATAATACTAAAAAATTATATATTTAATTATTGTCAATAAAACAAAAATAATGAATACATAATTTAGTATAACTATAATTATATAATAAATCATACATATTTAAAGGATTGTCATTTGTTCCTTCGTATTCTTGAAATCATTAATAATTGAATCAGAAGAACTAAAATAATTGAATCAGAACTAAAATATTCAGTTATTTAATTTTCAATGTAAATAATCATATTGTCGGCAAAAAATTCATCTTCTATTTTTATTCCGCCATGTTGTTTTTATAATTTTCGTTGTAGAAAATGATCTTTCTATTATAGTTGTAGAAATAGAAATGACTCACATGTAATTCTTTGAAACCTTAAGAAAGAAGAAAGAGTTTCTGTAATTGCACAATTAGGTCATGATTAAGAATATATGTGAAATATGAAGGAGTTAACTTTGTCTTGTTTTTATCTTCATGCACAATTTCCTTTTTATCACTATTAAAATATGAATATATTTTCTTATTATTTATCAATATACCTTAGTTTAAGACTAAAAAAATAATTTATCACAATTTAATATAATTAAGACGTAAATATGAAAAGATAGTTTTATACTAATCAAATCACAATTAAAAATCGATAATGAAAAAAAAAAACATAGTACAATATTTTCTTTCTTCTGTGTTTATAAAAAATTGAATATACAAAAGGCTCATGAGATTTTTTTTTTATTTCAAGAATGAAAGAGAAGAATTGAGAAATAAGATTATAAATAATTATGTTTTCTCTCTTCAGAAATAAAAGAAAATAGACAAGAGTGAGAGATGAGAACAACATGTGAGAAACTCAAAAAACTATGAGAGAGAAAATAAAATATATTTTAATAATTTTTTTATTCTTTATTATATTTTATTTTGAATTTTATCATTAATTAACATTAAATACTATGCTTTATAAAAAAAATAAAAAATGTTTAATTTAATTCTCATTGATTTCTCATATACTACACATAATTAAAAAAAAATTCAAAATACATAATAATCCAAAACTTTTAGTTACACATAATAAAAAAAACCAAAATTTCTGGGGAGCATGGTTCCCATGGGTCCCTCTTATGCTCTGTCACTGCTCTTGTTGTTTAATATCATTTTATATTAACTACAAAACATCACATTTGATAACATATGGATACAAACAAACAATATGAGAGGACAAGATAACAATCAAGTCACACTTACCGAACCAATTAAACTTTATTAATTTTATTTTTTAATTAAGTGAATATAAATATCAGTTTTATAAAGTTGAAATAAAAATTCAATTATTAATAAATGATGGTTAGTTATTCGTATGGGTATTTATATGTCTAACTCACTTGAAAGAGAAGATATTAATCTTATTTGAAGTTATCCTATCAAAGAGGCAATTTATGGATTCAATCTCCAAAATTATGATAATACTTTGTTTGTTGGTAATTGTTGGTGTGAAATTGAAAGGTGGTGGTGTGAGTGCAGTTAACCTTTTTCCTAAGAAAGTTACGGTTCAAATAACCAACAAATTAAGTATGAAGCAATTGGATCTTCACTGCAAAGACAAACATCATGATCTAGGTTTGATTACATTAAATGTTAATGAAACATATAGGTTTCGATTTTATACCCAATTTTTTACTCTTACAACTTTGTACTTTTGTCACTTTGTATGGTCAAATGGTGATCATCATTTTGATATTTATGTACAAAAAAGGGATTTATTTTGTTTTCATTATCGATGTTCTTGGGAGATACTTGAGAACGGACCATGTCAACTTGCACCTGGAACTCGTCATTGTTTTATGTGGAATTAAAGCTTCTGCAAATCAAAATAATATGTTGTCTTCATAATTTTGTATAAATTTATGGAGATTTATTGAAGAATGCCAGAAAATGAATTTTAAACCAGTTTAATTATCATACTAAACTGCATTTCTTACTCTAGCCATTATCAGCCAAATTTTGGGATAAACTATAACAAATCCACACATATATTTCAAATTGTAGCATTTAGAAATACAATAAAAGTTATATTTAAATCCAAAAAAATATAACTATTTAAATTCTTCGCCAGATAAAAGTATGCAACAATCACGCAACAAAATAAAAATCCCAAAAAGGAAATTTGTAACTAGTTTTAATTATTTAAAATACAATTACAATTAGTTTTAACGAAAATTAATATGCTTGTTTATTATTGTTATAAAATAAAGGTAATAAGAGAGACAAAGGAGAGGAAGAATAGAGAATGAGAGAGTAGGGAGCAACTTCTGGTTTTATGTGTGTCTAATTACTGATAGGACGAGTCCTATTTATAGGTACAATATGGTAACCCAGAAAGGATATAAAATCAAATAGTAAATACAAAATATTACATCATAAAGAGTAATGAATAATATGATTATCAATCATATGA
>Ga0209589_1011753_pt1 | contig 12180 bp, 4 predicted proteins | sample CowpeawhiteBW_FD_187525 | JGI IMG/M metagenome (GOLD analysis project Ga0209589, IMG submission 187525) | Root nodule microbial communities of legume samples collected from California USA - Cow pea white BW (SPAdes) (version 2) | ecosystem: Host-associated > Plants > Roots > Nodule | place: USA...
ATATATATATATATATATATATATATATATATATATATACTCTATAGCCAAATTCTAAATATAAAGTATTAATTAAATATAATATATTTATATACTTTTTACTAAATATATTGTGTATTTTGTTTTTATTATCATTAATATTTAAAATTTAAGTATATAATACCTAAATATTCTTAGAATTTTATTTGCTCAATGTTAATTCTTTTATCTTAATTTGTGCTCCATATATTTTACAATATCCACAATTTCGGTTTCTATTTTTTTTTGCCAGAAACTTTAAATCAATTATTCCTATTTTAGTTCTTTGAACTTTTTTTTTACGCAATTCCAACTCCAAAATTTCTAATTACTTATTTTTTTTTTTACAATTTTAAAAAATATATTAAATCACTTTCATGGAAAAGTAAACAAAAACATTTGGACTAATGTTTCGTATGATTAAAAATTAAAGAGTCAAAATTACATAACAAGACATTTAGTGACCAAAATCATGGATAAGTAAATATTATGGGACAAAAGTTGTGAATAAAAAATTGGGATCAAAATTAATATTAAATATTTTCTTTTCAATTTTTAATTCATGAACAATCATTGTCATTAATATTAAGTAAACGTATAAATCCTTGAGAGATTAAACAAACTATTCAATATTATAAAGGATTTCTCTACAATGGTTTTGAGCAATTATAAATATAAGATGATGACAGAAGCCTTCATTATATATCTTCTCTATGGGAGTTGTCCCTTAGGTTTATCTTCTTCATTGTTATTTGTAGCTAGAAGTGAAAGTTAAGAATACTTAAATTCTTAGTTTTACACGAAACTCTCACTTTTATTGTGTACTCACTTTATAAATATTTACAATTAATGGAACTTTCCACAAACTCAATCTTTTGCATTATTCTTATTCATTAAACGATTGATGAGTATTTAATTTACTTGTTTTTATATGATTTAGGCACTTAATATTCTCAAATTTAGTAGACTTTTAGTAGATCAAACCCTTACCAGTTTAGAAATATAAAATGAGTGCATGAAGATCAGTTACTTGAAATTATTGACTTAAATTGATGTTTTTGTTGTAGCAAGAAAAAATTAGGAACCCTCATAGAAAGAAAAGGCTTCGGTATATTTTATATTATGGTGTGAGTTTGAAGAAGGCTGAAAGTTATAAAGGGTTTTATAAATATTTCAACAAGTTCATTATCCATGGTTAGAAATTATAAATCTACATTTCCTTTTGGATATTATTTTTATTAAAATAATAAATAAATAAAATTTATTAATTTAAATTTTGATATTTATAAATTAATTTATTTCAACGTATATTTATTTGACTTTAATTTATGTTTAAAAATTACTTTTATATCAAATTATTTTACAAATTTATTTTATTAATTATTCTTTAAGTATATTTAAAAAGTTATTACATTAATCAAATCAAATACACATTCATCATATTCTTTTTCTTTTAATTCAAGGGTTAATTATGTTTTTCGTTCCCCAATTATCAGTGAATTTTGGTTTTAGTCCCTCATCTGAATATTGATCCATTTTAGTCCCTGACGTTTTAAATTGCATGGAATTGGTCTCCAATTTTAAACTCTATTAGTATTAGGGATGACAAAAATACCTGTGCCTGCGAATATCCGCGGATAAAATCCGCGGCGGATAGTTACTACCCGCGGGTAGCGGGTATTTTAATATCCGCATATAAATGGGTCGGGTACAAGTATCATATTATCCGTATCCGCGGGTACCCGTTACCCGCAAAAAATTAAAATTAAAATTTAATTTATATTTTATTAAGTTAAATTTAATTAAAATTAAAATTAACAATATATTTTATTATGTCAAATTTAATTATAATTTAATTATAATTAAATTTATATTTTATTTTTATAATTTTATATTAAAAGTTTATATAATATATATATATTTTTAAATATTTGCGGGTATTGGGTATCCACGGGTACCCATGGGTTTTAAAAAATATCCGCGGGTATTTTGTAAGCGAATACTTGACAGGTAAAGGGGCGGGTAGCGGACGGATTTTTTTTGGCGGGTCGGGTTGCGGGTAAGCACTATTCGTGCCCGACCCGACCCGTTGCCATCCCTAGTTAGTATTAATTGACACTTGGCTAACGGATGGCCACGTCAGGATCCCATTTAGAGGTTTCTCTTTAGTTACAATAAATACGTGGTTATTGGTAGGCTATTTGTGGGTAATTTATGAAACCCTAAAATTTTAATTTCAGGATTGGAGAGGTTGGAGAGATTGCAGATCGTGTTGGTGTGAGCGAATCTTAGGCAACAAAATTCAGTTTTGTTTAGCGTTCTACAGTGATAAATAGCGGAAGCAAAGGATTGGATTGTACGAAGGAATAGTGGTTCGAAAATATGGCAAAGTTGTGCGTCCTCTTCAGAAATAACATCCAAAGTGTGTGGGTGTGGGAAAAAATTGTTGCTTCTAAAGGTAAGTACTGTGAAGAACAATGGCAGATTATTTTGGAGGTGTAGGAATTGGGCTGTAAGTGACAAATTCCTTCACTATTTCTCGAGCTTCATTTGGTTTTCTTTGTAATGCTTTCCTTTTTTGTGCAGTCCAATTCTCATTGTAATTATTTCAAATGGGTTAATGAGTCGAAATCTACATTTGAAGGGAAAGAATCTGAATTTGAATCCAGGTGCAAGCAAATGGGACATAATATAAAAGTTGTAGAAGGGGGATGAGATCCAGAAAGGTAAGACATCATGTTCTTTACTTTGTATTGATTTTTCTTTTACAAAATACAAATCTGAAAGTTGAAAACATATTAAATTGACAGGGAAACACACAACGGATTCGAACTGCCACTAGAGCTACCAACGCTGCTGGACCATCAAACCAAACCTACAGTAGAACGAGATCCACACCCATAGTTGCAACAAACGTGAACCAAGGAGAAAGAGCACCAACAACACGGACAAGAAGCATGGCAACACAAGCATTGGGTCTCAAGCTAGTAGTACTACAACTTGTGCACAACCCACATGAAAATGAATGAAGAATCCTACTCTTTTGTTGCTTTATTAAAGACATTTGTAATAGATTAAGACTTCTAAAAGATTGGTCATAATGATAGTGGACCACTATGTTGTTTTGGAGCAGTCGTACTTCAATATTTTAGTTAAAGTTATGGACCACTTACCTGCTTTTTGGGCCACTTTTTGCATTATTGTATTAGATTCAAGGAAAAACTTTTGCTATTGCTTTAGACCACTTGTTTGGCATTATTGATCAATGACATTGGTGATGCACTGTTTAAATGAAACACATATTTCTATTCCTTATTCACCATACATTGTATACCATTCTTTCAGTCATAATTTTTCATTCAAAACCACTTTCTGATACTATGAAATTGGTAAAAAAGGAGACCAAATCAAAAAATAATACATCGAATCCATTATTACCAAACCTTTTCCAAACTGCAATATTTCATTAACAGATTATGCACATAATGATCAAAACTGATTACTTTTATATTGTCCTCACAGTTCCTTACAAGTGGTCCAAAGCAATAGCAAAAGTGTTTCCTTGAATTGAATACAATAATGCAAAAAGTGGTCCAAAGCAGACAAGTGGTCCATAACTTTAACTAAAGTATTATCCAGAAATGTAAGACATCATGTTCCTTACTTTTTATTGATTTTTCTTTTACAAAATACAAATATGAAAGTTGAAAACATACTGAATTGACAGGGAAACACACAATGGACTCGAACTGCCACTAGAGCTACAACAGCTGTTAGACCATCAAACCACACCTGCAGTAGAACAAGATCCACACCCATAGTTGCAGCAAACGTGAACCAAGGAGAAAGAGCACCAACAACACGGACAAGAAGCATGGCAACACAAGCATTGGGTCTCAAGCTAGTAGTACTACAACTTGTGCACAACCCACGTGAAAATGAATGAAGAATCCTACTTTTTTTTTGCTTCATTAAAGACATCTGTAATAGATTAAGACTTCTATAACATTGGGCATAGTGATAGTGGACCACTATGTTGTTTTGGAGCAGTCGTACTTCAATATTTAGTTAAAGTTATGGACCACTTGCCTGCTTTGGACCACTTTTTGCATTATTGTATTCAATTTAAGGAAACACTTTATCTATTGCTTTGGACCACTTGTTTGGCATTATTGATCAATGACGTTGTTGATGCATTGTTTGAATGAAACGCGCATTTCTATTCCTTATTCACCATACATTGTATACCATTCTTTCAGTCATAATTTTTCATTCAAAATTACTTTCTGATACTATGAAATTGGTAAAGCAGGAGACAAAATCACAAAATAATTCATGGAATCCTTTATTACCAAACATTTTCCAAACTGCAATATTTCATTCACAGATTATGCACATAATTATCAGAATTGATTATTTTTCTACTGCCCTTAAAGTGTTTTACAAGTGGTCCAAAGCAATAACAAAAGTGTTTCCTTGAATTGAATACAATAATACAAAAAGTGGTCCAAAGCAGACAAGTGGTCCATAACTTTAACTAAAATAGTATCCAGAAAGGTAAGACATCATGTTCTTTACTTTTTAATGATTTTTCTTTTACAAAATGCAAATATGAAAGTTGAAAACATATTGAATTGACAGGGAAACACACAACGGACTCGAACTGCCACTAGAGCTACCAACGTTGTTGGACCATCAAACTAAACCAACAATAGAACGGGATTCACACCCATAGTGGCAGAAAACGTGAACCAAGGAGAAAGGGCACCAACAACACGGACAAGAAGCATGGCAACACAAGCATTGGGGTCTCAAGCTAGTAGTACTACTACTTGTGCACAACCCACGTGAAAATGAATGAAGAATCCTACTCTTTTGTTACTTTATTAAAGACATTTGTAATAGATTAAGACTTCTATAAGATTGGGCATAGTGATAGTAGACCATTATTTTGTTTTGTAACAGTCGTACTTCAATATTTTAGTTAAAGTTATGGACCACCTACCTGCTTTTTGGGCCACTTTTTGCATTATTGTATTCAACTCAAGGAAACACTTTTTCTATTGCTTTAGACCACTTGTTTGACATTATTTATCAATGACGTTGGTGATGCACTGTTTGAATGAAACGTGCATTTATATTCCTTATTCACCATACATTGTATACCATATATTGTATACCATTCTTTCAGTCATAATTTTTCATTCAAAACCACTTTATGATACTATGTAATTGGTAAAACAGGAGAGAAAATCATAAAATAATTCATGGAATCCATTATTACCAAACCTTTTCCAAATTGCAATATTTCATTCACAGATTATGCAGATAATTATCAGAACTGATTACTTTTATATTGCCCTTAAAGTGCTTCAAAAGTGGTCCAAAGCAATAGCAAAAGTGTTTCCTTGAATTGAATACAATAATGCAAAAAGTGGTCCAAAGCAGACAAGTGGTCCATAACCTTAACTAAAATATTATACAGAAAGGTAAGACATCATGTTCTTTACTTTTTAATGAATTTTCTTTTACAAAATACAAATCTGAAAGTTGAAAACATATTGAATTGACAGGGAAACACACAACGGACTCGAACTGCCACTAGAGCTACCAACGCTGCTGGACCATCAAACCAAACATGCAGTAGAACAAGATCCACACCCATAGTTGCAGTAAACGTGAACCAAGGAGAAAGAGCACCAACAACACGGACAAGAAGCATGGCAACACAAGCATTGGGTCTCAAGCTAGTAGTACTACAACTTGTGCACAACCCACGTGAAAATGAATGAAGAATCCTACTTTTTTTTTGCTTCATTAAAGACATCTGTAATAGATTAAGACTTCTATAACATTGGGCATAGTGATAGTGGACCACTATGTTGTTTTGGAGCAGTCGTACTTCAATATTTAGTTAAAGTTATGGACCACTTGCCTGCTTTGGACCACTTTTTGCATTATTGTATTCAATTTAAGGAAACACTTTATCTATTGCTTTGGACCACTTGTTTGGCATTATTGATCAATGACGTTGTTGATGCACTGTTTGAATGAAACACGCATTTCTATTCCTTATTCACCATACATTGTATACCATTCTTTCAGTCATAATTTTTCATTCAAAATTACTTTCTGATACTATGAAATTGGTAAAACAAGAGATCAAATCACAAAATAATTCATGGAATTCATTATTACTAAACCTTTTCCAAACTGCAATATTTCATTCATAAATTATGCTCATAATTATCAAAATTGATTACTTTTATATTGCCCTTAAAGTGCTTTACAAGTGGTCCAAAGCAATAGCATTCTATATGAGGTAGAGTCTAAGGGGAACACCTTTTGAGTCTAAGAGTGTCTATCCAGATAAGGGAAGTTAGTGTGCTCTACAACAGGTAAGGGAAGCTAGTTTTAAAATTAATTCTTAATAGTGAATGATGAAATGTGAGTTGTATGATGATGATTGGTGATTAATTAATTAGGTGAATTTGTTTTAGAAGTATAATTTAAATATTCAAAGTGATTAATTGAATTGAAGTTTAGTCTATAATTTTAATATATTTGCATTGATAATATTTGGGAATTGGTTGTGTGACCTGATTGAACTTGTCTGAGGTTGTTTGATAAGTAAGATTATGAATGTTTCATTTGAAAATAAGTGAAAAACTTGGACAAGTTGGTCATGGGTACATTGTTAACAGAATTGTTGGATGAGCATATGGCTCATTGAGCGAAAGTGCATAATTTGCAAGTCAGAAAGTTCCGACATTTTGATTCATCAAGCAAATCATTTCTCGTTGGACGAGCTTATTAAAACTAATCTTAGGAGTTTTCCTAATTAAAAGCCTCGCTAGACAAGCATGAGAATGTGGAAAATCCTAGAGTAAAGTGAATTTTTAATAAATTTAATTTCAGTACTCTCTCTCATTGAGTGAGCTTGTAAGTTATTGAGTAAGAAAATTTTAAATAAAAATTCATAATAACTTTACAATTAATTTAGAAACACATTTGAAACATTAAATAATCATAATAAAATTTGGTTAAAAAAATTGAATTTGTTTCTATAATTAAAAGATTAAATTTAACCAAAATTTTAAAAATAAACTAATTTTTATTTTTATTTAAAAAATCAAAACATATTTAATTTGTTTCTTAAACAAAACATTTACTTTTATAAACTCGCCATATGAAAATCTTCCCAAAAGAGTAAATGACAGTTGTCCGCAATTATTGTGACTTCTCTGTTTTTCTACAAATAAATTTTGTCAACTCTGTCCTGGGTGAGATACTGAACCAATCTCGGAACAGAGATAACGATCAAATACCAACATTCATTAAGAAACTGAACAGACAGTAAAAAGGATAAGAATGAAATAATAAATATTTTTTAATAATATCTAAAGTATATTATAAATAAATAACTATTGATAAATAAAAATAAAAATAAATATTGTGATTTCTCTTTCTTACAACGGTCTGACCTTTTCCTCTTTACCAACTTCTTCTCCCATGCAAGAAAAGGACAAAAATAAAATGCATGTACGAACAAATATTTTTGAAAATAATAGGGATGACACTCAAAGTTACAGTTTGGTGAGAGTGGGGTGTACTAACAAAAGATGTTTTAATCTTTTCATAGTATCGTAGAGGAGCAGATAGCAATTATGGGGTGCAGGAATGAAATCAGCTAACACCGTAGGTGATTTGGGCACCATCTTTCTGCACTTCCAATTTTTCTCCTGCACTCCCCTAAAATCATATCTTCCAATTTTATCCTTGTAAATTTATAATAAATACGAGAAGTTAATATTGTGTTGCACCACTGCCTCCAGACCTCTTTTTCTTCACCTTCTCCCGATGTATGGATTACAATCTGGAAATATGTTTGAAAACTGTTAAAATTCTCATCTACTATGTTGTTATTAATTTTAGTTATTTTTTAATATTAATAACTTTATATAATAATGTAACGACTTTATAAAAAATTTTATTGTCAATTGATTAAATGACTATATAGACATTTTATATGATTTTAATTTTTTTTAATGTTAACAATTTAAACAATATATTATCTTTAATCTTTAATACTATATATATAATATTATTATATTTTTATTATTTTATATGTTATTTAGATTTTGAAACATTTTTTTCTCAATCTGGTGATACATTTTGGATTCCAAAATTTGGAACTTACTTAAAATCCCAAATCACCTTACACCTCATCTCCACCGAAGACCCCACATATAACATGAAAACAAAAACTAGAGTCATATACCTCTATTCAATCGATGAAGAACGTGTTGCGATATGGCAAAAAACTTAAAAAGCTTCAATGGTAAACCACCGAAAGTGAACGAAGACTGAAGGAAGCCTGAGAACGAAGGTGAAGAAAGGTCTGGAGGAAACGGTTGAACGAAGAAAGTGACCTGAAGATTAATTTCTCTTATTTATTATAAATTTATAAGGGTAAAAAGGAAATATGTTAATTTAGGGGCTGCAGGAAGAGAATAAGGGGTGTAGGAAGAAGCAGCTTGTGGTTTAAACCCTCTAAAGCCCAAGATTGGCCAAGTCCTAAAGTATGACATTTTACCACTCAAGTGAGGATGATGAAATTACACCAAGTTATTGGTAAATTGAAGTATCGATTCATAAATATAGGGTTAAATATATTTTTGGTCCCTTAATTTTTAGTGAAAATTGAAATTAGTCTCTTTTCAAAACTTTGAACCAATTTAGTTCTTCATCTTTAATAAATTGGTGAATTTAGTCCTTTTAACCAAATTTTGTTAAGTTTATTTGACGTTTTAAACGTGTTTCTAAGTAAACATTGAAGCGAAAATGAGTTAAACGATGTAAATAACTCAAATACTATCATGAAATGCGTTTCAAACGTCAAATAAACTTAACAAATTTTGATTAAAAGGACTAAATACACGCATTTCCAAAGTTGAGGGATTAAATTAGTCCAAAGTTTCAAGGAGGGACTGTTTCTAATTTATACCGAAAGTTAAGAGACCAAAAATATATTTAACCCTAAATATAATAAATATTTATATTGGTAGAGTGGTGGACAAGGATGACAATGGGTCGGGTCAGGTATGGATAGTGCTTACCCGCTACCTGACTCGTTGAAAAAACTGCACATGTTACCCCCATTACCTGCTGGATACCTATATTAAAAAAATTCACAGATTTTTTTCAACCCACGGTTACCCGTTGGATACCCACAAATATTTTTTAAATAAAATTTTTATTAGATCCGCATTAAATTACAAATAAGAAAAATAAATAGAGGTGCAGAAAAAACTTAAACAACCCAACATATAATGAAAACTAGTGCAGATAGTAAAATGAGGGGTGCGACGAGTAAAAACTTGCCTAGACTTAACTCTCTCCTCTTCTCCCACACAAAGGCAATTAGGGTTTCCCTTGGTCTGCGAGTCATCATGAATCTAGCAGCAGGTTCCGCCACCACATGCCCCATGACAATGAGAGACGTCTGAAACGCTTGTCACCACCGTAGGAGTTGCCGCGAGAACCAAACAACACAACCTATCATTGTAATACGCCTCTGCTCGTGCCACTCCCGAGCACCACCGACAATATCCCCACCTTCGTCTCAATCCATCTTCTTCGTCATTTCTCACGACTTAGAGTGAAACAAAAGCCTTGTCGCCCCTCTACGTCAAGTTTTAAACCTCAAGGAAAAAACTACCGCAAGCCCACCATCAACTTTGACTTCGAACTTCGAACTCCAATATCGGAATGCCAACAACTCAACTTCGAACTCAAACTTGCTGAGAGTCAGAACGTCAAGGCCAACATTTTGATTTGCCTCAATCAGAGAGGAGAAATACTTCTCTGGCATTTGACAACAACAAAGAGCGAAAAGAAAAAAAAAACTCAGCAGACAAGGCATGAGTAACTTAATAACGTAAAACTTAAGGATAAAAATATAATTTCATTTTCTTAACAGGTCACGGATACCCATGGGTACGGATAGTATGATATCCGACCCCGACCCGTTAATGAATAGGTATTAAATTATTCGCTACCCGCTATCTGTGGGTACTTATTACCCACATATACTAACTATCTACAATAAATTTTATCCATAAATATCCATGAGTACGAATATTTTTTTCATCCTGACCATGAATACGAAAATAATTGCATATAAATAAGGAAACTAAAGAATAAAATAGTGTTTTGCGTGAATGCATGGTTTTATTGTGATGATTTGACTTTATGTGTTTGTTTTTTTCTTATGTTATGCTTTCGTATGGCATATGCGGGTTTCATGTGTATGCGTATGTGTTTACGTATGTCATTTAATTTTAAAACTTATTACATGGCATGACAAATTTTTTTATGTGTCAGGACATTTATTACATACAATCATATATAATAACATATAAGAAAATTATACTTTTGACTCCTATTTTTTGACTCTTATGTTTTACTTTCTGACATGATTTAGTATGAATCATTAATTTGTTCAAAAGAAAAGATAGTGGTACATTAATTAATGATCCACATTAAGCCACGTCAGGGAGAGAAGTAAAGAATGTAAGTGAAAAAATGGAAGGTATAATTGGTTTATGTTATAAAATAATTGATAGAAAGATATAAAACAATTGAGAGAAAGAGAATAGAGAGTAGGGACTGATTTTCTGTGTGTAATTTATTAATAGGAGAAGTCCTTATTTATAGATACAAAAGGTAACGCAAGGGATACAACTCAATGGTTACAACACTAATGACAACATCAATAGCAATCAATCATAAGTAACTGCTAGCAACTCAATGGACATCTATATATTTCATAACACTCCCCTTTAGGTGTCCATTGATTAGAAAATGTGCCTCGTTAAATCCTTACTAAGAAAAACCCTTTGGGATAAAAACCTAGTTAAGGAAAAAGAGTACATCATTCTTCATTCTTCAATATAATATTATTCATCACATCTTCTATTTCTCCCCCTCATGTAAACTTTCATCTTTAAGATGTCGGAGCCCTAACTTGTGAAGAAGAATCTTGTTTGTGATCAATTGTTGTGAGGATCAGATAAATAACCTACATCTACATAACTCATTTGATTTTGAATCATTTGGATAAAATAAGGCTATATTCAAAGTACCCTTAAGGTAACGAAATATATGTTTTACACTAATTCAATGTCTTGTAGGTGAATAATTATATCTTGTTTAACAAATTTATAACAAATACTATATCAAATCGAATATAATAAGCAAAATACATTAGTGCTCTTATAACATTAAAAATATGGTATTTCTTAACCAAGAAGTTCTTCATCATTGTTAGGTCTAAAAGGACATTTATCAACATCTAGCAACCTCACAATTGAAGTGTAAAAATGTATAACTTGTCCATATAAAACTTTTTAAGCACCTTCATTATATAAACCTTGATGAACAAAAACACTTGTATTTAAATACTCAATTTGTAATCTTAAACAAAACTTTGTACTTCCAAAATCTTTCATCTCAAATTCTTTCTTTAAGCAATCAATTGCCTTTGTGAACTCATTAGGAGTTCCAACGATGTTTATGTTATATGCATAAACAACAATTATGACAAATTCATTTTTCGATCTTTCAACAAGTACTTACAAGGATAATTATACATCTTGATTGCTTTAATCCATAAAAAAGGGACTGTTAGATTATGAATCACAATGATCAATCATATAAAGCATAAAGCCTAAATTAATTGAACAGTTCTCAATACTTAAACAAACAAAAATGCGGAAGCGTACCTCGTTATTGAGAGAGTAGATGAAAAATTAGCACTTGTAGAACACATGAAATCAATAAAAGATCCATCTTTCTGTAAGTGTGTTGAGACCATATGTTTAGTCATTTCGCTGCACGATGGTATCAGAGCTTGCTTTGATAGTTATTCAAATTTTTCGAAAATGGTTGGACAAAATCAAACTTTTGCTGAGGGTGCGTCTATTAATAGACCTCCACTTTTCACGGGTGAAAACTATCCTTTTTGGAAAGTTAGAATGCAAATATTTTTAGAATCAGTTGATAGGGGTATTTGGGATGCTGTTTTGAATGGACCATTTGTGCCTGTTAACGTTGTTAATGAAGTGCAGGAACCAAAGCCTTTTGCTCAATGGACTGCTG
>Ga0209589_1011756_pt1 | contig 12177 bp, 8 predicted proteins | sample CowpeawhiteBW_FD_187525 | JGI IMG/M metagenome (GOLD analysis project Ga0209589, IMG submission 187525) | Root nodule microbial communities of legume samples collected from California USA - Cow pea white BW (SPAdes) (version 2) | ecosystem: Host-associated > Plants > Roots > Nodule | place: USA...
CAACATGACACATAAAAAAAAAAAACTTAAAAGAACAATAAAACAAAAAAAAATACTGAGTGAAAAAAGAAAATGACATAATTCAATCAATTTTTAAAAGAAAAACCTAATTGAAACACAAAAAAGAAATCTACTTGAATTATTTTAACAAAAATTAGAAACAAAAGATTAATTTAGCCTAATATTTATAATGAGAGTATGTGGGCTCTTCTAAGATTAATCTAAATCATAAAGAGAAAATAGAGAAAAAAAGAAGAAGAAGAAAGAGATCCAAGCTATTTGCTGATGAGAAAGATAGAAGTAATTTTATTGTTTCTACGTGAATTGTTTTTAGTCTAAAACTTTGATAAAGTAATCTCACAGACCAAGTCCAGTAGAAGTAAAATCTGGATTGGATTAAGTCAAATTTGTCTCATAATGTATAAATAATAAAGATAACTTTCTTCTGTATGGAATATGAAAGAGGAAAAGAAGTAATTTTTTTTTTCTTTCACCAAAAATTGAAAGTTGGACATTTAATCAGGCATATATAAGGTAAGAAAGGTTAGATGTTTGTGGATTGGAGATCAATTTTAGTAAATAAGCATTATATCCTTCAATATATGAGTTCTATTTTAAAATAAATAAAAATATAAAGTACATAAAAACAAAATTGGACATTCTTCTTTATCTCGTTTATAATTTAATAATTTTAAAATTCACCCTGGAGAAAAGTCTAACTATTGTTGTAGTGTAGTTGTGGTGTCATATTACATTATTAAGTAGCTAGTGGGATAATGAACAATATAGTCCAATCAACTTTGAGAGTTGGGTAACTGCATGATTTTTTATTAAAGATTTTATTCTTTTTATTTCTTTCGGTGGTTTGTTAGGGGAACATTGTTGTTATTGTGATTGATAATTGATGATTTTAACTTGTTCTAAAAAAAGTATATATTTTTAATATTTTTATTTCTTAAAAATATATTTATTATTTTATAATACAACTAAAGCTGTAAGCATGTGATAGATTCAAGTAATTTAACTGTTAATTGTTACTAGTTGATTTATAACTTTTTATATTAAAATGCTAAAATATTACGAAAATTAAAACACAGAATTTTTATTTTTGGAAAGACTTTACATAATTATCACTCCTATTCGGAATATTTTTTTATATAAATAATGATAATAGGAATTTTTATATAAGATAATGGAAATTGTAAGTTTTAAAATTAATTTTATCCTATCTATATCACTATTATGTTGTTTATTAATAAGTCTTAACTTTAAATTTGGGTGTAGGTGTTAAATGTCAACTTAAACAATTTGTCAAGTTTTTCAATTTCCACTCCGATCGTCTGTTTGATTCTCTTGTTCTTGTTCATCCACCGATCCGTAATATCTGTTAAAGAAATTCTATTACTAAAGTCAATAATGGTTTGATCAACAAAAATAATAAATGTTGGAATAAATAAAAGTTCCAACAACCAAACATTTGACCTGTATTTATAGTTGGTTCTCTTATTCATTCACCAATAGGAAGTACCTCTTAAAAAAACTCTAACACTAAAATCAACAATGGTTTGATGGCAAAAACAATAAATGCTGTAATAAATTATGACACAACTACTTTTTATACCTAATTAGTAACATGGTTATATTAATTACAATATTAGTTAATTTATTATGATGTTGTTCGACTTGACTACCCAAGTGTTCTCTTTTCTTTAATTCATTTATTTTTTGTTGATAAAAAAAATTATAAACACCATTAAATTTATTTATAATTTTTGAATGTACTAATTTCCTTCAAAATATAACCACTTCTATTACTCATTCAATTGTGCATCTATGTTTTTCCTATAATTTTAAATATTTCCTTTGTTGTGTTGTCCAAATTTTACTATAATTGAAAAGTATATTAACACCCAACATCCCTATAAATGTTCTTCTATACATTAATAAAAAACATAGTTGAAATACATTACAGTACTACCAAATAAATGTGCTCTTATACATACATTAAAATTAAATTAAATAAGAATAGATAGCAAGCTTTACTATAAAATATCTCTTACACAACAACTTGGTTGGTGAATCTGTCAGGTCTAATATTATTTCAATGTTAATTGCACTTTTTTTTTAATGTAAATTGATCACGTTTTGTCTAAGTGCAGTTTCTTAATAGGAAGGTGGTTCCACTCTATACTAGTTTAACAAACTATACTGATAATTTGTTTAATCATTTATAATGTATTTCAATAATTTAACCTTAAATTCAGTATATTAGTTACTTGTTTAAGTCAATAGTTACTAATTAAAGCTCAAGTTCTTTCAGATAACATTGATATCGTCAACTATCATATTTGATACATTGTTCGATTTAGAGTTGGAATTCCTATTACAATTTTATTTTTAAAAGAGGTATTAAAATCTAAAAAGAGAATTAAATTATCATTAATCTTAACTCTTAAATAATATAAAACTATCGAAAGTATTATATATTTTGAAATAATAAGAGCAGAATCGGTTACTAGAAGAACAATAAGAATGATTAAAACTAGTGGGAAACAAATATTGAAAGTACTCCCCTTTTAACCTTGAATAAACTGCATAAAGTTGCAGAATATACTTTCTTGGTTTCACTAAAATAGCAAGAAAGTTAGTGGTAAAGACGAAATATCCACATTTTTTATAGTTTCTTTGGATGGGTCTATAATATATTATACAAAATTCACAAATTCTTTGGTTGGGAGTGAGTTTTAATATGCGGGGAGGCACAACTTGTTTAATCCTTAATTTTATGCGACATATCATTGTTAGTACTTTTGGAATTTTCCTTCGTTGTCTTCCATCATACATCATTTCCAACAAAGCAATTCACCAAAACCTCATGTCACTTTTCACATTAATGAAGAGATTTTCGTTAATGCTTACTTTCACAAGCATTGCAATTTCCCAGCATAATATCATGCAAATTCACCATTTCCTTTGGATTTGTTCAAAATAAAAAAAAAAAAAAACGTTTTTTTTCCGACAATGGTGTCTTTTATTATTATTGAAATTATAATAAAATTGATATAGTATATTTGACAAAATTTTCTTTTTAAGTCACAAAATTTTTCTCTATACTTCTCAAAACTCACCAAACCTTTGTTTCATCTAATCATATGCTACCAGGTGGACATTATAAAAAGTTTGTCAGAAAAAACATTTAACAAAAAATAATTTTCTATTCTTGTAATTCTCTTCTTGTTTATGAAGAAAATGCAAAATATTGGAGAAACCTTATCACATGTGTGTGAACTGTGAAGATGTGAGAAGGGAGAAGGATCTTGGGAATCTCATACACTTGATCTAAGAATCTGCATCTGGGAACCTCAGACAGAGGAAGAAGAAAATGGGAACAGGCGAGGATGGAGGAGCTTCTGCAGATTCAAATCAGCGTGACTCTGACATAGAACTCATTGGTGGTGAAAGGGTACCTCAAAGTGGACCACTGAACAAAAGGGTGGGAAGAAGAAGTTCCAAGTTGAGCAACGCTTCAGCCTCTACTTCCGGCTCTGACCTTGGCCACAGCATATCCCAGGAACAAGATGAGGGAGACTACGTTGAGGTCACTATGGATATCAAAGGAGACTCTGTGGCTCTTCACAGTGTTATACCCGTTGCAGGGAACAGCGATGAGGGAGAAGATGAGAAACTGATCTTGCTTGGTAAAGGCATGGAGAAGAAAAGGTCCTTTGGTGCTTCTATTGTGAGAAATGCTTCCATTCGCATGCAACAAGTGTCTCAGGAGCTGAAGCGTTTGGCTTCCTCGTCCAAGCAAGGTGCACCTGCGAGAGTGCACTATGACAGGACCAAATCTGCAGCTTCTCACGCTCTCAAGGGACTCAAGTTTATCAGCAAGACTGATGGTGGTGCAGGGTGGGTTGAGGTTGAAAAGCAATTCGATGCTCTCACTGCTTCCACTAATGGGTACCTGCATCGCTCTCTCTTTGCCAAGTGCATAGGTATGAACAAAGAATCAGAGGCCTTTGCAGGGGAGCTCTTTGATGCACTCTCTAGGAGGAGGGGGATTCAGACTGATTCTATTAATAAGCTCCAGTTGAAGGACTTTTGGGACGAGATTTCTGACCAGAGTTTCGATTCTAGGCTCAGAACATTCTTTGACATGTAAGGCCATGTTTGGATTTTTGTTTCATTCAAAAAGTATAGTTGAAAAAGCCTTTTGTTTTGTTTTCAGTTGGGTCTGATAGTAAACTGAGTGTTGCTTTAAAATTTCCCTTTGAAATGGAAGATAAGAGACGGTTGTTTTTGGAAACTGAATCTGCAAAATGGATTTCATAAAAAAAGTTTATAGACTTGGATCCAAGCATACACTTATTCTTTACTTTTTCTGATGTATATAAGGCGTAAATGAGAGAGTATGTGTTGAATGCCGAAGTGTGTTACCAAGCTTAATTTGTAATGCAGGGTAGATAAAGATGCGGATGGAAGAATCACCGAGGAAGAAATTAAAGAGGTACCGACAGTTTTTAGTTTCATCAACTGACAGAATCTTTAAAGTAGTTTTATGGGAAACTTTTTCTGATTGGCATTTTGTTTGTGTCGGAATAAGATTTTCCTTGATCTTGTGATCTATTATGTTTTCAGATCATCTGCCTTAGTGCCACTACGAACAAACTCGCAAACATACAGAGGCAGGCAGAGGAATATGCAGCTTTGATCATGGAGGAACTTGACCCTGATGACACAGGATTCATCATGGTAATTACATAAGCCTATTTCATAATCTCAAAATAGGAATCAAAATGTATTTTTGTCATATGATGTTTTGTTACTGGGAAAACAGGTAAACGACCTAGAGATGCTCTTGTTGCATGGACCGACCCATTCTACAAGAGGAGATAGCAAGTACCTGAGTCAAATGCTAAGCTTAAAGCTTAAGCCCACGCATGAAGAAAATCCTATTAGGAGGTGGTACACAAAAACCATGTACTTCCTGCAGGATAATTGGCAGAGAAGTTGGGTACTGGTATTGTGGCTTGGTGTGATGTTAGGTCTATTTGCCTATAAATTTGTGCAGTATAGGAGAAAAGATGCATATAAGGTGATGGGGCATTGTGTATGCATGGCCAAAGGTGCTGCTGAGACACTTAAACTGAACATGGCTATTATCTTGTTACCGGTTTGCCGAAACACCATCACTTGGCTCAGGAACAAGACCAAACTTGGCATTATGGTTCCTTTTGATGACAACCTCAACTTCCACAAGGTAATGTTTACTTGAGAATTGAGAGTGGCTAAAAGATAACATATCATATAAACTATGTCCAAATGTTTGTTGGGACTTGAAAGCTCTTTTTGTTTTGCAGGTGATAGCTGTGGCAGTAGCTATTGGCGTTGGAATACATGGTATCTATCATCTTGCTTGTGATTTTCCTCGACTTATTGATGCAAGTAGTGAAAAGTACGAGCTGATGGAACCATTTTTTGGTGATCAACCAAAAAGTTATTGGTTTTTTGTCAAATCATGGGAAGGAGTAACAGGGATTATAATGGTTGTTCTGATGGCAATAGCCTTCACTTTAGCTACCCCTTGGTTCAGAAGAGGCAGGGTCAAGCTTCCCAAGCCACTCAATAATCTCACTGGCTTCAACGCCTTTTGGTACTCACATCATCTCTTTGTCATTGTCTATGCCCTGCTCATTGTGCACGGAATCAAACTTTACTTGACTAAAGAATGGTACAAGAAAACGGTTAGCACATTCCTTCATCAGAGCAAAGAGCTTTTTACATTCCTACACATAACAGTTTACAGATTCTTACTAAATCCAATTAACATTTTGGGAACATGTTATGTGTTTTGTAGACCTGGATGTATTTGGCTATTCCCATTGTTATATACTCGTTGGAAAGATTGACTAGAGCACTCAGATCAACCATAAAGCCTGTGAGAATACTAAAGGTGAGAATGGAAGGATAAATCACTCATTACATGTTTTGATGGTTAAATAGTTTTGGCTAATCTATAAAGTTTGGTTCATAAAAAAGTATTTCTCACTTCATTTTCACTCCCCAATTTACAGGTGGCTGTTTATCCTGGAAATGTATTGGCTCTTCATATGTCAAAGCCCCAGGGATTCAGATACAAGAGTGGACAATACATGTTTCTTAATTGTGCTGCTGTGTCTCCATTTGAATGGTATGAATTTGAAGAAACATGAGCAACTCTTGTCTGCTATATATCTAATTTTGTATTATAAATACCTTCACTAATTTTATGCCTCTTATTTCCTTATATCTCAGGCATCCATTTTCTATAACCTCTGCCCCTGGTGATGATTACCTTAGCGTTCATATCAGAACACTGGGTGATTGGACCCGGAGTCTCAAAGTCAAGTTCTCAGAGGTGAATTCAGGTTAACTTTTGTTGGATAGTGTTATTTGGACAACAATTTTCACAGCAAAAACTGACTATTCCTAACACTGTTACATAAAATTATTTGTCTATCATTGTGTTTATTTGCAAGTTCCAAGTGTTGTTTCATTTTTCTCTGAAATCTGTTTTTCTGATAAGCTAGGATTGTACTTTCTGTTTCTTTCAGTGTTGCCAGCCGCCTGACAACGGCAAGAGTGGACTTCTAAGAGCTGATAACTTGCAAGGAGATGGAAGTCCCAGGTAATTAAGCCAACACATTTAGGAGAAAAAAAAATACTATTATGTTATATTAAACATAAATAAAACATATTTAAAAAACAAAATTAGTTAGTTTTTACACTATGCATGAATTAAACAGTCTCCTTTATTTCCTAGTCAAACCAAAATAACCAATTTACAGTAAACCAAAACTATTGTAAACCATTTTTGTTAAAATCGCAGTGGGTTGTTCCAAGTGCGTTTGAAACATTCTTAATGATACGAACTACTTGCTTTCGTTATTTTGTTTGGATGTCAATAAACAATAATTGTTGCCGACAACATTGTCCACTCCACCTTCTCACGCGCTAAGATATTTATTGTTATCCAAGTGGCCAAAGCATATAGTTGTTAAATTAAATATAATAATTTTGATTTTGGAGTTTTCTTAGGAAAATTACTATTATTATTTAAATAAAAAAGACGAGAAGGACGTTTTGTGAGAGAATCGTAATTCTTGGTTGTTGAATTGATGAATGATGAAAGTGTTGTTGATATTATTAGGACTTGGAAATTGTATAGTGAGAAAGAAGTGGTTATGGTTTTTGTTATGTAGTGGTCTCCCTAAAGTTATGATTGATGGTCCATATGGAGCACCAGCGCAAGACTACAAGCAGTACGAGGTGGTTTTGCTGGTGGGGCTGGGAATAGGAGCCACCCCAATGATAAGTATTGTGAAGGACATAGTGAACAACATGAAGGCGATGGAAGAGGAAGAAGGGAGCAACATAGAGGAGGGAAGCCCACAGAAAAGAAATGGTGTGAACAAGTTTAACACTAGGAGGGCTTACTTCTATTGGGTGACAAGGGAGCAAGGTTCTTTTGACTGGTTTAAAGGGGTGATGAATGAGGTTGCTGAAGAGGATCACAAGGGTGTCATTGAACTCCACAACTATTGCACCAGTGTGTATGAAGAGGGTGATGCTCGTTCTGCTCTCATTGCCATGTTGCAATCTCTAAACCATGCTAAGAATGGCGTCGACATTGTCTCTGGCACGAGTGTCAAGTCACACTTTGCCAAACCCAATTGGCGCAGTGTCTACAAACGCATTGCGCTCACTCATCCAGGGGCTCGTGTTGGTCAGTTTTTTCTTTATATTGTTTTTATGTATAGAGAAATAAAAAGAAAAAATTAATTTTCTTTTTCTTATGATGATGCTGTTGTTATGTTGTTTACTGAAAGGTTGTTGTTGTTGTTTATGATGCAGGGGTGTTTTACTGTGGGCCACCAGCGTTAACGAAAGAGCTTGGTCAGTTAGCTTCGGATTTCTCTCGGAACACAACCACCAGATATGATTTCCACAAAGAAAATTTCTAATAAGTGGACATTATTGGAACCAAAAAGGACAGAGTGGGAAAGTGTTTCAAAGCGGAAATCATTACACTTTGTATAAATCGTAATTAATTACGAGTCCTAGTACAATGCCACTAACATTGCACTATTACATAAATGAAGCTTATCACAATTATTCTTGCTGCATCATTCACTCTCTAAGGAGAAGTAGAGGCTTAATTTTAATGTTCAAATGCTTTTATGAGGCTTCTAATATATTTTTAACATTGACCTCTTATGTCATCCAATTCATTCCTAGAATTAATCGATCGCAAAATTATTAAATAGTTTCTAGTAGTTTTAAGAAAAATTCAAGTTCACCTAATTTTATTTCATGTATCGCTGTATTTGTTTTCATATTAACGTTCAGTTTTAATAAATAATTAAGAAAAAGAGGAAATTTCAACTTTCTGTGATGCATAAAAATTACTAGTTTCACTTGTGAACTTGAAGACACCTATCACACTCTATATAAATATAAAACTAACCCCTACACATCAGATGTATATACTTAAATTACTAAAACTAAAGTATAAATTAAAGTTAAGTAAAGGATTTTAGGCATAAAGTGTGATCAAGCAAGAGTTGAAACTAAATTGAGAAAGAAGTTATGTACAATAATCGTTGCAGAATGTGAAAATACCAAGAACACCTGACACGATGTGGGTAGTTCAAGTCGGTTACTTCATGTATGTATTTTGGCTTTTATTTTATTTGTGAAGCAATGGTCAAAAGAGAGGGGAGAAATATATAATGTCGCAAACAGAAAAAAATAATAATTCAGTGGTGGTTATAGTAATTTGGATCATCATTTGTTGATTTATTTTACAAGTTCTTGTTCTACCTTTCGTAATTTATTTTATTGTAATTTACGTTCGTGCAACACCTTCATTTACACTCTCTTCTTCATTTATTATTCTGCATTTTATATTTTTATTCATTCATCATTCCACCTTTGAAAACAAAAATATAAAAAATATGATTATAAGAGAGAAATTGATCGAGATTCATGTTAAAGTGAATTGTTAATTCATAATTCATCATTAATTTAAAGATATTTGAATATATTTGTGATTCTAATTCATAATACAAGTGAATTGTTCATCAATTTCAATTTTGTAGTAGACTTATAAATTCTTAAACATTTCAATTCATATTGAAAAAAATAAGTTTGCTAGTCCACTGTAAAAGAACTCATATTGAATTGATTTGGTTCATTAGTTAATATTGAAAATAGTGTTGAACAAAATCCTCGAGAAACATATTATAATAATAATAATAATAATAATAATAATAATAATAATAATAAATTTTGTTTTCCTTAAACAATGATCTAACTATAAGATTACAATTGGATGTGTCATACAACATAACTTAAACTCAAGTTTGATGAAAAACTATTATTTATAGGATTTTGAATTTATCATGTAAATCATCATAATTAAAAGTAGAAGCATACTTGAATTCATAATCATAAGAGAGAAAAACAATTTGATCTTTTATATCAATAGATACTCTCTTTATAGAACCACTTAACAAATTATCTATTTGTTACTAATAATGGAAAGTCATAATAGAAGAAAACATATTGTGATATAATGGCGGATTCAAAACCTTAAGTTAGTGGGAGCAATTATAAATTATTTGGGTCTCAATCAAGTAACCTTATAAAGTATAAATAAATAATTAAAGGGAACAAAATTAGGAAGGACAAATATATAAGATTAGAGGTGACAAAATATTTTTTTTTCAAATATTTGGTAATAATTTTAACAAAATCAAGAAAACTTGATCACAGTCAACTACATGAGGTCAATCACGGATGATGTAGGGATCTAACCTACTTATATACATAAGAGATTGACTTTTGGTATTTCTATTTACATATTAACAAATATAAATTACCCTTTAATTGCTACACATATTAAAGGTCCCTTAACCATTCAGATATATCATTGCTAAAATACTTTGATAACATTTGATGACTTTTAATTTAGCACAATAGTAAGATTAGGAGTATGTAATGTCTTTAATATATAATTATTCACATATAAGAGTAATGTTGGATTAAGGATATCAACATAAATGGACCTTTATAATTATATATTTTACAAAAGGTATCTTTCGTCAATTCAATCCAACAATCTTATCAACGTAGGATTAGAGCAATCTTTGTTTGATTTATCATGGCTAGACTCATATATGGTCACATATATTGACACAAATGAAAAACATTAATCATAGTATGGATGTGTACGTGTTATGGATTATCTTAACATGTTGAATTTCATTGATGAGATCAAACCATAACAAAATCATAGTTTAAATATACTGAAACTTTATTTTTGTAGAAAACATACTTCAACCTCTATATTTATGCAATGAAAACTTCAAAATCCATGAAAACAACAAAATCTTAAACTTTTACTATAAACAATTGTTTACTTTGAATTGTTCCTTTAATAAATAATAACATAATGTTTGTTAGGGCCAGGCAAAATAAACCAAACTGTACTGAACTACAAAAGACTGCACTGAACTAAAAAACAGTTCGTATGAACTGCACTGAACTGAAAAACAGTTTAGACGAACTAAACTGAACTGTTTTTCTGAAAAATAAACTGGACTGAACTGCACTGCACTAAACTGCACTGCACTATAATATGAATTGTACTGAACTATTATAAAATGAATTGTTTTATGAACTGCACTACATCAGAACTGAACTGTAGTATTTTTTTACTGAACTGCACTATTTTTTAATTGAATTACATTATTCTTGAACTGAACTGCACTAATTTTTAACTTAACTACACTATTTTTGAACTGTTTTTGAATCGAATTGCACTGATTTTGAATAAACTTCACTATTTTTGAATCGAATTGTACTATTTTTGAACCGAATTGTATTGATTTTGAACTGAATTGCACTATTTTTGAATTGAATTACACTATTTTGAATCGAATTGCACTAATTACATATGATTGTAATACGCAATAATAATATGAAGTTTATAATTTGAAAGTGCTTAGGAAATAATACTTGAAATATGCATCATACTTCAATACACCAAAATAAAAATATTTATACATCTTAATACATAGGTTCTCTAGTAGGTTCTCCCATAAACAACATCAAAATGTTAATATATCTTCAATCATCTAAATTAATTGCACTTGAAGGTCCCACTTCGTCTTGAGAAGTTATATCTACAAAAAAAAAATAAAAATATTTTAGGCTTTCATATAAAGTATCAACTAAAAAGTATATAAAGTTTTCATACAAACTCACCTTGCTCAAATTCATCAAGCTCTTTAGGATCCTCATTAAAAAGTATAGAGAAAGGTGTTCCTCTTAACCAATCTTGTGTGCAAAGAAGTACTTCCACTATTTTAGGCGTTAAGCAACTACGATAAGGATTAACCACTCTTCCTCTTGTACTGAATGCACACTCTGATGCTACGGTAGAGATGGGAATGGCTAACATCTCTCGAGCCATGTTTGCAAAGATAGGAAATCTAGTTGAGTTTACCTTCCACCAATGTAAAACATCAAGCTCAATTGACTTTGTATAAGGTTCAGGATCCTCTCTCAAATATTTATCAAGCTCTAATATATAATCAAATCTACGTCCTGTAGCTCTTAGGTAGAAGCTCATGCCATGAGGATCATCATATTCATCATCTAGTTGGGATTCTTGTTGGCTACTTTGAGAACCCTCCTCAACCCCTTGATATTGATCATAAAGTGTTTTTAAAGATGACAATAATTTTGATTTCAATCCACTGGCCATGCTAGATTCAAATATATAGTCAATGAAGTAATTAACAAAATCCAACTTACTCCTAGGGTCAAGCACAACAACAATCAATAATAAGATATTAATTCCATTGGGATTTTCTCAATATTTGTCATACTTACCCTTCATCCTCATTGCCATCAATCTTATGCTCACATCACTACTCTCAGAATATTGTCGAATCTTTTTACCAATTCCAAACACTTCCTTCATATACATATGACTAGTGACGTAAGAAGAACCAGAAATCCGCATGGTAGAGTCATAAAACATCTTTAAGAATGGTAGAACAGACCTCGCATATTCCCAATCCTCTTCTAGTGGCACACCACTACTTTTGGCCATTTCAGCACCAAATT
>Ga0209589_1011759_pt1 | contig 12173 bp, 5 predicted proteins | sample CowpeawhiteBW_FD_187525 | JGI IMG/M metagenome (GOLD analysis project Ga0209589, IMG submission 187525) | Root nodule microbial communities of legume samples collected from California USA - Cow pea white BW (SPAdes) (version 2) | ecosystem: Host-associated > Plants > Roots > Nodule | place: USA...
AAAAATATATTATATATATATATATATATATATATATATATATATATATATAATTAACCCTTCATAAAAAAATGTAATAAATTAATAATAATAATTATTGTTATTATTATTATTGTCTTACTTAGATATCTTATTATTATATTAAGATTATGAAATAATTATATACAAAATGAAAAAAGGTCAAAGTATCATTACTTTCCCACCATTTTGTTCAGGCGTTTTTTTTTTTATTACAGTGATTTGATAATATATTATTTTATTATTTAATAGTTATTAAAGAAAACTAAGCTAAAAAATATTTTTTAATAGATGTCGGTATGCAGGATTGAGCTTTTCTTAACCACGAAAAAAAGTTGCTTGCACGTAAAAGGCATTAAGGTAGAATGTTCAATAATTTTTTTTTAATTTATTTACAATATTCAAACTTTAATATTATATTTTTCTCATAAGACCCTAGTCTTTATCATTTAAACAACAGATGTTGCATCAATGAAATATTTTCTTACGATGTGAATTTTATAAATTAACAGTTATTGTCAAATCACAATCATGGAAAATATTTCAAGATAAATTTGTGATTAGTTCTTGTTGAATGAGTTGAAACTAAATAGTTTCTTAATGTACCAGCTAATTTTTAATTTCTATCAAATTCGAAAAACTAGAACTCATTACGTTTTTGTAAATTATATATAAAAGGGTGGAAAAAAATTACATGAGATACTTTTGTAAGTTAGAATTTAATAAATATATAAAATAAAAAGCCACCATTAAATCACCTTTTCGTTCCTAGAACAAAATGAAAGGATAGTTACATAGATTTGTTGCAAGGTTTAAATATATGTTTTATTTGTAAAAATAAAGCGTGTGGATCAACTAATATGAAACTAACATATTTTAATTAGTAATCTCAAAAATGATTTTAAGTATATATATATATATATATATATATATATATATATATATATATATATATATATATATATATATATAATTTATATTGAGAGAATATATATCAAATTATATCATTATTACACCCCACAGGTTTTTTATGGCATATATTTTATTAGTTTATCATAGTTATATATTACCTCGTTGATGTCAAATTTTATTAAAAAATATGATAATAATCAAATGGTTTTTTTATATATTTTAAAAGTTATATATTATTATGTGTTTGATATATAGATAAATAAATAATATATTAAATAATTTTTTATCAAGAAAATAATTTATAAACATAATGAAGAAAAAAAAATTCAAGAGATATATTTAGGATAAATTATCCCGTTAACAATTATTAAATTATATAATAGTTTGTATAAACTACATACTTTAGCAAAAACATATAGAGTCTCATTTCAAGTGTTTTAAACGTGAGCCAAAGAGAAGTGTCTTGTTAGGCATATCTTGCGTGTTGTGTTTCTTATCCTAGGGAAAGATAAAAATTACTTACTTTTATCATGTTTGATAACAACAATCTTGTTACGAACTTCCGATGTACAACTCATACTTTGCCTCGATATCTGTTCAATAATATTTCTAATCACATTATCAAGTTTAGCTTTTTTTAAGATAAAAATAATTGATAAATATATTATATATTTTTTATTTTTATTATATATTTAATTTTCTTCTATTATTATTAAATATTTTGTTTTATTAAATTTTATTTTATTTATACGATGAGAAATTAAATTTTATATATTAAATAAGGTTTTAATAACTCATCAAAACATTTTTTTGTATATTTGTTCGCGTTTTTATATATTGTTTTGGACGTCCAGTTGTATTATTTATTTATAGGATTGTGTTTTGGAGTATATATTTTTTAATTTGAATGATGTTTTGAAATTCATAACTATTTAATTGTTGACACAATTTAATGTTAAGAGAAGAAATAATCAATATTTTTTGTCTTAATCTTATATCTTTTATTCATCTATCTATGAAATTTGGTCGAGATAGACCATCCAATAATTGTACTCCTTTTTTTTTTTCATTTTTCCTTCATTTTCTTCATTTTCTTCATAGGTCTTGACTTAAATCTCCATTGGTTTCGCATTTTTTTTATTCTTTTCTTTTATATATTTTGTGGACACGTAGAATTTTATTTTTAAAATCTGGAGTTATCTTTTCGAGAACCACTATAATTTTACTAAGATGTTAAACGTTTGCTTATAAAAATAAAAATATTTAGTTATGGTTAAACTTTAAATTTATTAGAATAAAATATACTTAAATATTATATATAATTAGTTATAAGGTTTTAAGATATTTTAAATATTATATATAATTAAATATTAGTTGTATGAATGTGTTTCTTTTTTCAGTGATTTCGTTTTCTTTTACAATTTTTAACAATAATTTATTTAAATAAATAGATTATTAATTTATGTATTAATAGTCATGTTACTCCTTCTTTGTATGTTTTCAATCTTGCATTCAATCTATTCAATCTAATAGATAAGTTACTCATATACTCTTGTGTTAATCAACCTTTATTTTTGATGTAGTCATTGAGACTTTGAATTGCATTTGATTAATTCTTTGACTTGATTCTTCGGTCTGAATCTTCAACTTTATTTTTCAAGACTTTAATTTTGAATCAGTTAATAATCTTTAGAAAATTTTCTTTATTTTTGTGATTGAGCTCAGATTTGATTTTGAATTTTGCTCTCTCCAACTTCACAAATTGTCCTGTTAAGGAAACTTTGTGCAATTTGACTCTGCATTTGATCGTTAGAGCAATAATATATTTTATTCAATCAAACAGTTTATTCATAAGATATTTATCAATATTAATTTCATTCAAACTTTTGATTTAAAAACTTCCTTCTTTCAAAATTATAACATTTGTTGTAATTCATATCATTGCATCTATGTTTCAAAGACTTGTATCAAAATGTTCATTTACACGAAGAATCAGAAATCAAAAATCTGATTTAGATCATCAAAGCACGCCATAAAAGTGTCAACATTAAAGGTCGTCTTAAACTTAGCCTGTATAATGACTTAAGTTTCTTTGGGTCATTTAACACACCTTGGTCGTTTGACACATAAGCCTTCTAATGACTTAAGTTGTCTTAGATTGTCTAACCTTGGTCATCTAATGCCTTAATGGTCTAACACCTTAGTCACGCTTTACACAATGATCTAGGTTGTCTAGACACTTAGGTCGTTGACATAACACTACTAAAAAAATTCATATTTCATGCCAATTTTATTTTAAATTTTTTTTGTAGGAAATACTTATAAATTTTGTTATGGAAAAAAAATTTGCAAGAAATTGCTGCCAATTTTTTTACAAAATATTTTGTATAAAACACTTTTCGCAATAAATTTTGTAGGAAATATTTGTGAATTTTATATTTTTGTAGGAAATAATTCTTAGAGAAAATAACAAGAAAAAGTCTTTTCTTGCAAATTTTTTTGCAAAAAAATTTGCAAGAAAATTCTTATGTAATACGAGAATTTTTAGTAGTGTAACATTTTGGTCACAAAACATATTGATTAAAATTTATCAAATTAACTAAATTTAATGTAGTATAACTAACTTATGTTGAATCTCACAAGGACGCAATTGTAGAAATGTACCCATTACTAAACATCATTATCTCTAAAAAATAGTAAAGAAAATAAGTTTGTTAGACAATGGATTAATTATGAAACAAAAGAGTGATAAAATAAATTGGAACAAAATAATAAAATTTAAATAAGTAGATTTTTTTTTTAAATAATTATAAAACGAAAGCGTGATTTATAAATTGAAACAAAATAATGAAAAATTCAAATAACTAGAATTTATTAAAATAACGAAAACTCGAGTGCTTTAAACTTAAAATGAAACTGCATCGATTTATAGTGATTACGACAAATCGAATGAAACTGCAAAAGTAAATGAAAATACTAAATTCTAAAATGTTTAATTAAATTTAAACTAAGAACCATAAATAAATGAAGATGCATAGAAGTATTTTGAAAGAAAACTTAAAAATAAAAGAAAAATAACGAAATAAATATAAACTTAAATTAATTTTAAAATTTATTGAAATCCAATGATGAGAAAAGATGAATGCATACAAACAAACGATGAAAATTTTAACAAAAAAGTGAATGTAATATTAAATAAATAAAATGAAAGCAAATATATTGGATACCAATTTTAAAATGATTGCAATGTATTAAAGGTGGTAATAAATGATATGAGTGTAAAGGTTATATATGAGTGAATATTGATAATTGTGATTGAATATAATAAAATAAAATTGTGGATGTAATCGTGAAATACAAGGTAAAAAAGAAGAAGAAAGAGAATCAAGTACTGAGTTTAAATAAAATAGACCGAGAATATATATATATATATATATATATATATATATATATATATATATATATATATATATATATATATATATATATATAAACTTTATAATCTTCACTTTATTTTTAGATTTAATAAACAAGGAACTTATCATCAATGCCTCTTATGATCTCATGCACTTTACTTCATCAAATCTATGGCCTCGGGTTCCATTGAACCGAGGCAGAAGGTGGCTCTATGGCTTCAGTTCTTAATCGAGGTCAAAAGCTATGCTCTTTTGGCCTCGCTCCAATATGCTTCGGTTCCCGAATCGGTGCAGAATATTAAAAACAACCGTTGCCAAAGTCCTTTTCTGCACTGGTGTGTGCTAACACGCTTGAGTGGCTAAGGGTGAGCCGATGTAGAAGAGGCACTCGACAAACCCGATGAAACCCCAATTATTGGTGTTGTCATTGGACAAAGCTCGTCGACGTTTGTAAGCGACGGATGAAGGAGTGAAAACTGATGTCGGTTAGGGTTGTGAGCGAAAACTGTGAGTGTTGGTCGTTGAAAATGATTAAATGGAGGATATGGGAATAATGATTGGAGAAAATGAAGAAGATTTGTGAATCTGAAGGTGATGGAGGTGGACAATTAAACTAGTCTAAGAGAATAAAAGACTAAGGGTGTGTTCTTTTGGGAGGAATGATTTGTGAGAGAGGGAAAGGATTGATTTGGGTGGATTTGAGGGTGAAGTTTATGTCATTTTTTTATAGGGATTTAGAGGTGACAACAGTGTTGATTTGAGAGTAAATTTTGTGAAAGTTTATGAAGGATTTGTAAGATTACCAAATTGTTCTTTGTGTTAAAAGTAATATAAAATGATATTTAGATAAGTTGTAATTAATTTTGAATTTTTTTCGATGATGAATAAAATTATTAATATTGTTTATTAATTTAAAAAATAAATATTATAATATATTTGATTTGAAAATTTAAATTTTTTAATTTTTAATATTAAAGCAAAAATAAAATAAAATTAAACATTTGAAATCACAACATTAATAAAGAAGTACACACATGAGAACATATAATATGATCAATAATATAATCAAAGTTAAGCTCCTCCATTCATATAAGTTTGCAACCTATTTTAGTGATTTTCTCTAGCATCCCCACAAGACGTCTAGTATGAAGTGGATGTCAACAAAGAAAGTCGTAGCATTGTCTGAATAAGTTGTCATTTGAAATGTTCATGCTTCTTAGTAACTCAAAAATTTGCTCTTCTGTATATTGAGTTGAAGGGGTTCTTGGAATTAGGTTTTATTCCTTATTAAGGAGTGTGTTCGCACATTCAAGAGCTGCAACTTGACGGTTAATAGCTATATTCATTCGTCTTTCAATATTCTGGAATCCATCCGAGTTCAACACGCATAACACAAAATGAAGATAAAAATGATTAAGACATGATAGGAGATGAAATTACTTTGAATTCAATGAATAATGTAAATAAAAAAGTTGAGTTGAAAAATACAAGTTAGTGGAAAGAGTGTTGAATGTCGTCCAATTTGTTAAGGATTTCATTGATATTGAAATTGACTTCATCATAACATTTGTTCATGTCCAGGGTTAAATGTGATAAAATTCTTCCATGTGGTGCACATTTTGTTCCACTCGATGAACATTTTTCTCAATTCGTTGCATTCTTCAATCCATGTGTTCTAATCCATGCATTCTAAATTCCATGTCTTGAACTCCCCCTATATTTAACTAAGAACTTTAACATTTGGGTGGACTTCTGCTTGCTATTGTACTGCATGCAAATGACTTTGTGGTTGTGGTTGTACCTGATCCGGTTGATTTGCATGAACATGATGCCATACATCGTTTACATTAACAATGTTAATCTTTTTCAAAGAATTTGTAGAGAATTGTTGTCTCAACCCTATTGTGGTGCTAACCTCAGCAAAAAAGGCCCATTCCACTGTATTGCATGATTCTGGTTATTAAAATACTGTATGAAGAGATGCTTCACTGCTATTTCTTTTTAGCATACTTTGCATTATATGATGTGCCCAATTAATAGAAATGTTAGTTTTGAGGGCCTATATCATAAAAATGTATTCTTTCATTACTTTTGCAAAATTAGTTAGACGGGATGTCAACCAATGGACCACCACATAATGGAGGAGTCTGTCATTTATTTTTAGAGTTCCCACAATTTTTACATTTTCACCTTGCAGATTTTGTCTAATCATAGTAGCGAATGCCATGTGACGGTCATAGGGGAGGTATTTTGGTATGTTTGGATACAATAATTTTCAACCTTAATACATGAGATGTGCAATATTAAACCAATCATCAGGTTTAAGTTTAATTTTCGTCTCATTAACCTCACTTAATAAGTATTCATTGCCAGATATCTTCGAGTTTGAATATAAAGGCTTTGATGATATCAACATAGTATGGACAGTTCAAAGAAATGAAGTCCAAGTTGGCTTGGAAAGTAAGGTGGTGACGAAAATAAAGCCATGATGTTGCACAAGATTGGCAGTTCATAATTTTAGGTTCCGCAATTCTCCTTATACAGAAACGTCTTTGATCTAGAACATATTCCATTGATGGCAATGTCTGATGAGGAAGGTTTATGTCTATATCTTTATTTTTCCCTTACAACATTTAGATCTTGTTGATGAAGACGCCATATTCAAAACAAAAATGAAAATTACATTTTACATTCAAATTATTGTTATTATAAAAGTAATGTAAATATGAAGGTCCACATAAAGTCATTAACATACAAAATGATAGAAGTCTTTCAAACACAAATTAAGCAAACTTAGTCAAGAAATATAAACAACACAGTTAAGTACTCCCTGTCATCATCTTAACTAACTTATTCCAAATAATATCCGAAGGCAGGTCCATTAGCCGTTTTGTATGCACTAGATTTGCATAGAGGAAATCATAACACTATTCCATTACATTTTCATCGTATATGTTCATGTCGGCTAACGTCTCCCATATGTCGCTTTCTGAGTAATGAAAATTTGTCATGTGTTGCATCATGCCGACTTGCTCCACAAGAATATCATTGCGCTTCTCAATTGCAATGACCTGTCTTTCTATTGTAAATGATATCTTTTCGAAGCGGGAGTTACCCATTCCCATCACATCCATAAACCTATCTAGTTTTTTAGTAAGTTTCTTAAACTTTGAGTTCATAAAATCAACCATTGGTGCTTTTCTTTTAGAGCCTTGTGACGTTGAGGTCCTACATGAGAGAACTGATGGTTGTGATTGAGTAAGCCCAGGATTGTACTCATCCATAGTTGGTGGAGTTGGGTAACTACCTCCATCATGCAAAGGTGGGTCAAGCATGTACTCCATTTGATCATTAAGATTAACCTCTAACGTATGTTGCTCGCAATGACATCGTGCTTTGTAAGACCCGTGGAATTTAATTAATTAAATAAATAATTAATTAATAAAGGCAGGTAGTGGGAGCCTTTATGGCATTTAATACTGACATGTATGATGTGGAAAAGTACTAGCTCAAGTGGTTGAGAGTACTTTATTATATGAGAGGACTTGGGTTTAAGTCCTATGTATGTCATTTGTGTGTTATTTAATTATTATTATTTTAATAATATGTTTGATCAAGTTGAGTGATAATATAATCATAGAATTATATTGATCATCACGAAACATAAATTGGTTAAATGGTTGTGCTTTGATTTGACATGGGAATGGTTAGGGGTTTGAACCTTGGTTAACTCAAATTAAGCTTTCTTTTTGCTAAACTTATTTTTAGCAAAGAGGAGAAGGGTTGGGAACCCTAACAGCCACATGAAGGCAACCTAAGAGGCTGGAAAAACAACTAATGATGGACTTTGAATGACAATTATACCACTTTTAAGATAGAGTCAAAGGAAGAGCATTGGTGATCAAGGGGGAACTCACAATAATTCCAAAATAAGCTAAGAAAACCAGGTTAGGGGAGCTGGACTCCGTTATTTTTATGTGTTGTTATTTTCTTAAGATGTAAGATGAATTGGATGCACATATTCTACTTATTCATGTGATTTTTGTGTTTCTGGAATTTTTCCAGAAACCGCCTGACGGGTGATGAATTACCGCGAGGCAACACATCATTTTTTGCACTGGTTTTGGGTTCCTGAAGAGGAACCGCCTGGCGGCACCTCCCTGGCCGCCAGGCGACACATAGCTGCAACCTAGGTTCTGGGTTTTTGGTTGAATTGTCTGGCGGCAATGAACACCCACCAAGAAACACGAGTGGATTTGACCTAATTTTGGTGTTTTGGGGTTCTGAGTTGCTTCTGTTCGGGGAAAAAGACAATACTAACCATTTGGAAATTATTAGAAGCCAGAATTCGATGTAATATATATACACTAGTGGATTCAATTGAGTGAAAATTGTATGAACTTGTATATTAGGGTTGATGAATTGGGAATTTCTATAAGGGCAGGAATCTAAGGGGAAAATGTGAAGGAATTCGTGAATGGGAAGTGTTAGGGATGAATCGTAATCCTAATAACTAGGATCGTATCCTATGGAGTCTTAAATTGATGGAAATCAGAGTTGTTGCGAAGGGGGTAAGGTTCGCAGGTGCAGGAACCGCCTAGCGGCACCCAATTGGCTGCCAGACACCACACCAGAGCTGTGTGGTGTTCTGATTCATGAAAAATGATATTTTTCATATTTTCACGGAATAGGAACCGCCCGACGTTGGGTTTGTACCGCTAGGTGCCAGGTGGAGTCTGTAGTTCAGTGAATACTAAGGCGCGTGGCGCGTGGTGGCAGAGGAAGTTTCACCAGGCAATAGTTGCAGTGGCAGTGAAGACTAAGGCGCTTAGCACCTGACGGTACGTGTCACCCGCCAGGCGATCTGGAAGCGACAAGCCTGGCGATACATGTCCCCCGCCAGGTGATTTTGCTGCAGCAAATGGATGTTATGCTTGCTATGATGTGTGTGATCTACAAGGCTTCTAGGATATCTTAAAGGTGGGTTTGCTGGTGTTCCTTGAGTTGAGCTCGGAACGTATCCCTTGAGTTGTGGCTCGGGATAGGGGTTAAGCACGTGGCATTCCTTGAGTTGTGGCTCGGCATGGCGGATGAACACGAGGAACTCTTGAGTTGTGACTCGGGTTGGCGAGTGTTGCCGATGTGAGTGTGCTGGTTGTTGCCAATACGGATGGGTCCGAATAGATTGCTCTCCTTAGTAGTAATTGACGAGTTTGGTAGTCTTAGGACGTTATGAATTAAGTTCGTATATGGGAACTCCACCTGGCGTTATGGTGTATGATCTGTAGCATGGTTTCCCGCACGTGCTCTATCCGTTGTGGCCGATAGGTATGGCAGTAAGACACCTTGAGGTACTCATTAGAAAATGTAGAACACAATTAACATGGTGGTGGCCATGTGATGGGATATCAAGGGATGGATTTCCTTTGGTGTGGTTATGTGATTGTATAATTGTGTCATAGATATATATGTTTATTTTGTTAGCTCACCCTATCTGCTTGTGTTTGGCGATGATCGTGTATGCGGTACATAGGAGCAGATGATGTTGCAGATGGATCTGGTGAGGCTTAGCAGTGGAGAGGGGAAAAACTCATGGGAACAGTTTTATTGAGTTTTTATCACTTATGGTTTTGGAATAAAGTTGTAAACTATTATATGACTGTTTTTGATATTGTATTGAATTTTGAAAAATTTGAATTTAGAGTTATCTTTATTATGAAATAAATTATTTGAAATTTTCCTCATTTTTGGGAATTAATTTATAATTAATGAGATTTTATTTTCTTATTTTAATTATTATTTAAACCCGTAATATCCGATCGGGATGTTACATGCTTGACGTGTTGTGCAGATGCCACCCTTTATGGCACGATTGGCTCCCCTTAATTCCTCCATCAGATAATAGTGCCTAATAGTAATTCCCTTCAATTTATCTACAAAAGGATTTGCCTGAAATTGAAGTGAATGACCATAAATAAAAGGAAAGTCAAGTATTCCTAATACGTAAAATAATGTAATCAACAATTTCAATTACGTTTATCAAATCAGACCATACTTCATCCTCTGTTTCAAAACGCTTTGACAATGCAGAGAATAAATCATACATAATGCGCCATCTCTCTTTCAAGACTTTTTATTTCTGTTTTTGACATTGTTTTTTGTCATTCCAACAAACCCTGATTGGTGAAGATGGTGAACTATGTTATTGTATGCTTGTGTTGTCCAGTTGTCATCAACCTTGTTACCTAATTGTGATTCGTCTATCATTGCATTTAGAAGTTATTCATCCATTTCCTTAGTCCATTTTGTGAACTCTCGAGGAACCACATCAAAAGCGGCTAATACTCCCTTTCTTCTTTTCATGTGATAATACCGAGGGCAAACAAATGTTCATGACATGATAGTAATGTAATAATTCATAAACATACAAATTTTTATTGAATTAAGCCATTCTAAACGTGCTTAATTAAGTACATGTAGCTTTTTTTTTTGTAATAAAATCACATCTGATTTGCTATATCATCCCTAATATTACAACCAACCATATAATCATCATCACAGTCCAATTAAGCATTTCATGGTTCATCTAGATGTTCCATCAATCTTATCAATCACATCGCGATCAATCTTATCAGTTAAAGAGTCATCAGTGTTCAAATCTCGTAGGAAATTGTGGAGGATTCTACATGTTAAAATTATATCTGTCATTGTGTCCAAAGCGTAATGAGGCACAGTTCCACTTGCTATGATAGGAAATCGTTTCTTCAACACATCGAATGTTCTCTCAATCACATTTCTTACACACAAATGTTGGGGTGATTAAATAGTTCACATGGATTTTGTGGCCCTCTTCATGTGATATCTTACACCTCTATGCGAAGTGATTATTGTTTTTTTTAGCATGAAACCAACATCTTCAAGATTGTGTTTTTCTAGGATAATGATAACAATTAAGTTATCAATTACCGACAACGTAAACATAATAAAATAGACCAAATAAGGGTATGACCAAAGGATCATCTCTAACAAGAACATCTTTCAATACTCTTGAATTAGATGTTGTTCCCTCTCATCTAGCCAACACATAAGTGAATTTCATATCAAAATCACATACGGCGAAAATGTTTTGAGTTGGCCAGTCCTTCCTACCTTGATACCTAAGAGCCTTAGATCTTAGGACCCTTACTCAAACATGAGTTCCATCTGTGGCCTCTAGACAATCTTATTTCATCCAAATTAAAATTGTAAATGAAGATTGTTGTGTAAGTTGCTAAAAGAAAACAAAAAGTATTATGTGCAATATTACCTTAAAGTACGGGTAGAATCAACTATTGTTCAGGACATGATCTTGTACCTTTGTTCCCGACGATTGAATTAAAAACTCTGACTCCAAAGTTAAGATTGCATCCAACACATTATGAAGATGTCTGCTAACAGTCGAGCTAGAATGATGGAAGAAAAATGACACACTATGATTCTTGATATTATGCCTAATGATGTGTAGAAACTTAGCAACTTGTTCCTCCAATGTGCATCGTACAACATCTTTAACTAACCCAGCTGCCCTTAATCGTTGACATAGGTTAATAAATGTCTTTGGTCCTATTCGAATAATGTCCAGACATTGTTTGTATATACTAGGTATGACATCAACTACTCTCGGTGATAATCTATGTCCAAGACAAAATCCTTAACACTATTTCTTGAAGTAGAATATATATTCAATATATTCAATGCATGCACAACAATGCATAACTATTAAGAATGTTACGTCTAATATATATATATATATATATATATATATATATATATATATATATATTTTTT
>Ga0209589_1011760_pt1 | contig 12172 bp, 9 predicted proteins | sample CowpeawhiteBW_FD_187525 | JGI IMG/M metagenome (GOLD analysis project Ga0209589, IMG submission 187525) | Root nodule microbial communities of legume samples collected from California USA - Cow pea white BW (SPAdes) (version 2) | ecosystem: Host-associated > Plants > Roots > Nodule | place: USA...
TCATCCAAAATTATTCAGCAAGGTCTTCTTAGTCTTCCAAGGCTGGTTCTTAAGATGTCAAATGGGCCTTTATTTAAATAAAAGAAACTGCATTAATCTGGCGCGTTAGTCCTCTTCCATTTGGGCCGCGATGCAATTTACAACTTTTGTCTTTTCTCCTTCAAACTTGGGCTTGTACTCAAATAATATTGACAACACTTGTTGTAAAGCTTCTTTTGCTTTCTTTGCTCTAGACCTTGTCATAGGTCTTCCAAGTTCTTCAAGTGGATCCTTGTCTTTGCTCATTGTCACACCTCCATCAGTTGGAGTATATAAGATTTAGTTTGATAATATGGGGTATTAAAGAAGATTAGATTAGATAAAGATTTAGTTTGGTTTGTTATTATTTGGTTTGTAATTGGCTATATAATAGCGCATTCTCCATCAATGAAAAATACCACAATGAGTTATATTGCATATTCTTCTAGTGTGAGTTTTTTCCAACAATATGCGCATAATAAAAAGATCCACCAAGGAGAAAATTCACCTCCTTATTTCTCCATGAATAAGGCATTGAATCAATTTATTATTCTCATATGCAGTAATAAGCTTAGGAATACAACTAGGAATTAAATCCTCCATCGACACTCCCAAAGTAGAATAATCTTCATAATATAAATTTTGATAAAAACCCAATATATGCTTAGCAATTTGACTAGTATCCTACAAAACTCGACCATTATCAATTAAATGATGAATATATATACTGAAATATTATGTTTCTTCAAAGTAATATGGAACAAGGCAATGCTTTTGTCTCCATTAGTAAACCAATTCAAAGTGACTTTTTCTTTCCAAAACGAAGCTTCAATTCAAGAGGAAAATCAAGTTCCTCCATACCAGGTTTATCTTTTAAAAACAAAGAATTCAACGTAGAAGGTGTTATGTTTGAAGCTAACATTGAATATCACTCCAGACCTCTTCTTCTCAAGGACCAAATTGTGAACATTACCAAAAGCAGTTTTATTCCAATCTTTAAGACTCAATTTTAACCTCTGCAAATTTTTCTCTAAAACAATCATTGGACAACCAATAACTAGATCCTGCAATGACTTCGGAATAAGATCTTTGCAACATGGATGTAAAAGTCACGTCTTAAAAACTGAAAAGATGAAGGTTTTCTATTACCATATAGTTACGTGACAGAGAAAGAAAAAATAGATTATGATCAAAACAATTCCTAGGAAGCACCTGATAACAATAGTGGGAACAATCATCAAGACAATCAAGACAAATAAAACTCTATCCAACTTACGTTGAATACAATGAACACCCCTTCTTTCCTTATGCCAAGTAAACACAAAAACAGAGAGAAGAATAAAAATGAGCTCATTTGAACTTATCCAGTTTGAAAATTCCTCTTAAGAAATTCTGTTAGGTAAAAAACTTCCCAAAATATTATCAGCAGATAAAACTATATCAAAATCTCATACCACACTCCAAGACCCGTGAAGAGAAGTCAGAGAATACTGGTTTGTTTTGCAATTATTGTTCGTCAACAATATAATATTAAATACTTTAAGTAATTTTATGAAATCAAAATTTGTCAAAAAAATATTTGTAAAAATTCTTAAGGTCGCATACACATACTTTGTTCTCTTTTATAGTTAGTAAGATGTTTCCAAGTTTTACATCGTGTTCTTATGTGGGTGAATACTATAGACAGATGATAGTGGGCAATGAATTTTTCGAATATTTATGTTCTTTTTCAAAGATTGGGAAGCGAAGTATTGTGCTGATTTAAGGGATTAGTGATTTTATTTCATCCCTCTTATTTGCAAAGATTAGAGAGTGATTTACGTAATTTTACATAATTATCCTCGTTTTATTTTATTCCAAATAAATAATCATGTTGGCTTTCGAGATTGAAATGAAGAGAAGCACAGTAAATGGAACCTATTAAGTTTTTGTTGGATCTGATTTCAACCTCTTCTCAAGCTTTATTTAACCGGATCTGTTTTGCTTGGAATCTATTCCATTCCATATTTAACTGGATCTGTTTTTTTTTTGGAATCTATTCCATTTTTGTGTGCCAGTCATCCATGCATTCTTTCAATTAATAAATATTTATAATATTTTTATTTATTATAATAATATATGAGAAACTAATTATAACTTATCTAAATATAATTTTATTATACTTTTTTAACACTAAGGACAATTAGGTTATTTTACATTTTCATCTATTAAATTTAATTTTTTTAGTCACATAGTTAAATCTTTCATAAACTTTTACAAAAATTACTTTCAAATCCACTCCACTATCCATAAAAAGAACAACATAAATATTACCTTCTAATCCACCCAAATTAATCCTCTCCTTCTCCCTCAAATCATCACCCACAAAATTGAACTCTCAGTCATATCAACTATCACAAATTGTTTATTTGGTTTTAATCTATTAACATAACCTATAAATGTACAATCAGCTCATGGCTATAATTTCTACATGTTATCTACACAATCCACCATCTTCCAATACATATAAACTTTATTTTACATTCTACTCTAAATTTCTGAACCCATTTCTACGAGAAACAATCAACATTACCACTTTCAATCACATATACCATTTTTACCACAAACTTCACCATTCGGATAGTATAATTTGAAATATAAAAATTATATTTCACATTATAATCCAAAAATATATTTTTTCAAGTTTCAAATTACACAGTCTTACAGTTAAACTTGTATTCTAGATTATATATTCTCAATTCTCAATCAATATTTTCAAGGTTTTGATTATACAAACAGAAAGAAGAGACCGAACTTTTATATATATATATATATATATATATATATAGATATATATATATATATATGTGTGTGTGTGTGTGTGTGTGTTGCTAAATGAGCTGCCACCATACAAAATCTTAATCTTCAAATAATTCTTTTGCCAATTGGTGTTAAAAATAACAGCGCCGATGAATAAAAAACATGAATAATGGAGCTAAGAAAGCTTGATACACAGTAGAAACCACAAAAGACAAAATGAGAAATTTGAAAAATATAAGGGTACAGGAGGAAATTATAAGGGTGATAAAAGAAATTTGTTAGGACTTAAATGTAAAGCCTTTCGTATCAAAAAGTTAAGAGGTAGTTTTTTGTTAATTTTGGTAAAATATGGCAAATTTTGTAAAAACGAAAGGAAGTTGCATTAAAAGTGTAAGAAAAATACTGAATTCATACTCAGAACATTTTACACAAGTTTTTTTTGTTGTGTTGAGTGTGGTGAAAATGGCACTCACTCACACCCTTTCAACTCTCTCTCCGTCACTGACCCGATACTCCAACTCCAAACCAAAGCTTTCATGCTCTCTCTCTTCTCAAGCTTTCAAGGTCTCTCTCTTTCTCTGTCTCTCTCTTCTACTTTTTTGTTGCTCTAAAAAAGTTAAGAAATAATAACCAGTGTTGTGTGGTGTTTGAGAATGATGCAGTGCAAGAGAGAATACACCACCGTGATGATAGTGCCCACGGGGATTGGCGCCGCCATTGGAGGTTACGCCGGTGACGCTTTGCCTGTAGCTCGCGCTCTGTCCTCCGTCGTTGATTGCCTTATCTCTCACCCTAACGTAACCCATTCTCTCTCTTTTCATTCCACTCCTTTTTATCTATACCATTCATATAAAAACATCCATTGTTTACTATTTTATCCTTCAAATAATTTCACCATTCTACACTTTCGGTTTTTTGTTAAAGGTTAATTGCATGTTTAGTTCTCTAATTATTCCAAATTAAGTCATTCTAGTTCACTTTAATCGAAAAATTTAATTACACCTTGTCAACATTTTCTGTTAAAAATAAGATGTCACGTAAACAATGACTAAAGTTACTTAATTTTAGAAAATTAAATGACCAACTGAGCAATTAAATTTTTATAAGAATTAAAATTCTACATTTAACAAAAATAGAATTAAGCAAAAAATTATATAGATAAGGCACAAAATCACACCCTCTTCACTGTACTTGTTAAAAGTTCTACAACAACAACCAAAAAAATATTGTTAAGAGAAAAAAAGCTAAGTGCATGTTTATGCAATCTTGTAGGTTAGCCTGTCTTGAATGATAGAAAAATAAGATTAAAATTTTGCAGGTGCTTAATGCTGCAATGCTATACTGGCCGATGCCTAATGCGTTATACGTTGAAGGTTATGCTCTTGACCGTTTTGCAGAAGGATCGTGGGCATTACAGCCCGTTCACCAAAACAGGGTATCACTCAAACATATGTATATTCTTTTTTTTTTTCTTTGATACTGAGAGGAAAGAAAGAGATATGTACATTATGAATGTGCTCCATCAATGACTAGTTTATGTGATGCATTGTGTGCTGAACCTTGCATGTTGCTTTCTTAGTCATGCTATTTCATTCTGTTTAAAAGTATGTACCTAATTTTATCTTGTGAAGCAGGTGGGATTAGTTCTTGATGCAGGAATAGAGGAGGAACTCCGGGTTCGCCATTTACAAGTAGCTGATGCTGCAAGGGCTTCCCTTGGATTACCTGTCGTGGAATATACTGTCACAGACACTCCGTTGAAGGTAATAAATCATATTGTATTAACTATCATAATGAAATATAAAGCATCCATTAAACGAGTTGAATCCTGTCACATGATGGATGTAGCCGACATCTCTTAGTGGGACAAGGCTCTTATTGTAATGAAACTTAAACCATCCTATATTTTCTGCCAATTTTCCATTCACTAGACTTGTGTTTGCTGATAAAGTCTTAATGTTTGGACCGAGTGATTTGGTTCTTAAGCCAAAGGTTTTTTCTACACTAAGAGAGGCATGTGAGTGCTGTTGATCTTTTGGGGCATCTTGAAGTCATATAAAGCATGTGATGTTCCGCAAAAAGAATAATTTTCCATTTTGCTAGATTTTGTTTTAATTTAATCAAACCAGTCTGTGTGACAATTGCTTATTTTGGATCTGGCAAGGGTTGAATTTTTGGTGGTAGGATAAATTCTATGAAAATCAAAGTTATAGGATCTGTAGTTGTGAACATTTTACTATTCTATGTTGTGCACTAGAAAGAAACAAGTAACACAAGAGTTTTAACTGGAGGAAACCTTGCCAGTTTATCTTATTGTTGTATGCGTTATATTTCTATATCTCAAAGTTATAGGATCTGTAGTTGTGAACATTTTACAAGATATTCTATGTTGTGCACTAGAAAGAAACAAGTAACACAAGAGTTTTAACTGGAGGAAACCTTGCCAGTTTATCTTATTGTTGTATGTTTTATATTTCTATATCTCAATTTTTTTGGTCTAGTTAAAATTGGAACACTTTTTGATTCATTTCAGAATTCTTATTCTTACCTTTCAGACTTGATTATTTTTTAAGCTGGAGGTAGAAGTCTTTATGCATGCCTAGTCTATAATTTCAAGTATCTATTATCATGATCTGGAGCTATATAAAATGCCTAGCCAAAGTTAGGGTGAGCGTTATCCAATTTAAACCCTGAATTTGACTTGCATAGCATCAAATTTTACAGGTAGAGAAGTGGGTTGATCCAGAAACTGGCCAATCAACTGGAAGGATTAAGCACCCTGATTCTTTACTTAGAGCTGTGAATACTTTAGTGAAGAGGTCAAAAGTGAATGCCATTGCTGTTGTTGGACGTTTCCCAGATGATGAAATTGATGATGTAGATGACTATCGGCAGGGAATGGTATGACAATAAATCTAGAAGAATATAATTTGATTAATTGTGCTAGTTCTATAAGATTAAAGAAGTCGTGGATGAGGTTGTTTCTTTTTCTTGGTTCTTTCATATTCACCATATCTGTGATATTTGTTCGTGAAATGTAACCTTATTTTAAAAGATTATGTCTGCATCTTATCACTGTCCTCTAAATTCCAACAAGAATTTGTTCCTTTTTTCCTTCATTTTTATTTTGAACATTATTTTAGTCATTCCTTTGTATATTCAGCAGTTCAGTAATGAATCTTATATTTTGTTACTGACACAGTGACGTTTGCTTCCCTCTTTTTACCTTGTTTAGGGAATAGACCTATTAGCAGGAGTTGAGGCAGTTATAAGTCATCAAGTAGTGAAGGAGTTCCAAATTCCTTGTGCACATGCTCCTGCAATGTCTCCACTTCCCATGAGCCTATCTCTTAGTCCGAAATCAGCAGCTGAGGAGGTTGGTACACTCTAAATAACAGCGCATTTGGCATTTGTTTCAACTATATTAGATTGGTGGAGCTACCACTTTTAGAACTAACTGATAGGTTAAAGTATCATGTCAAAACAATTCATCTATGAATTATAATTTTAGTTATTACTTTGAACTGTGTTTTTCTCTTACCCGAGACATATAATCTTTTAAACGAGTATGATTGATTTTTTTAGTGACTAAGCAAACATGCCTCATGTTTAATTTGCTATTGATGTGATAAATTTTCTGAAGCCAGTGTTTTAATCCATTTTTTTCATCAGCTAAGAGAATCTGATATCTTATAGTTTATTGTATATTTTAATTAAGCTCAGCATATGTGTGTAGTGTAGATTTTGTAATTATGGGGTCGATAATCATACCAAAGCAAATAGTATTTAAGATTTCTAGTGGTTAGATTCTTAGTTGAGCATTTACAATTTCAATAATTTTGTCATTTATCTATGTCTGCACGTGCTGATGGGAGATGGCATCTAAGATTCAGAACTCTATACCTTAAATATATGGTACTGGTCCACCGTGTACTGTATTGGTGGACCTCACTTATTTTGTGCTTTGTGAAAATTTTCTTGCACTTTAGGATGAATATATTTTCCACCCGTTTCAATGATTCGTGCTGCTCCTTTCTTACCTTCTCCAATAGATACCGGTCGTAGGTATGTCTTTCGTGTGTTTATATGAGAATATACGTTAATTGATAAATGTTACTTAAAACTCTGAAAACTGATGATAACTTGAGGCTCTATAATAAAACTAGTAGGAAGTAAGGTGGTTTACCTAGTTCAGGAGTTCATATGTTTGTTGACTGTGAAGGTGTTAGAAATCGTCAAGTCCTCATCTGCTTTGTTGAATTTGTTTTGTTTCAAATCTCTGTCCCAAAGTAGCATTTTTAAAAATTTCAGTAAAGATGAATTTAAAAATTGTCTTTTCTTACACTGTTTCAATATACAAGAATTAGAAACTTCAATTCTAAGAAAAGGAAAATACAGTTATAAAGTAAAACGAAAATAAAGATTTGCTTATTTCAAACATGGACACAATTAACAACTAAGCCTCTTCTTACTATTAGTATTACGGTGCAAGTTTGGGTAAATGGATTAGACCTGCTCAAAAACTAATTTTTAGTTAGATAAAGCCATTTTGAGTAAGGTTGCTTTAAAGTTTGAACTGTTTACACTAAACTGTTCCTCATTCTTTCCCTGCTCTTTTTACTGGACTTTTTTTCCCATGTCATTCATTTTCAAGATTGACGTGTCCATTAAATAAATGAAGCTTAACATTTCTAGTAGGTTCTTTTTAACATTTCTTGTATTATTAAGACGATTTTGTTCTCATTATAAATTGGAGATTTCTCATTCTGCGTATTTGATGGATAATAGTACTTATGGATAACTTGCTCTTGTTAAGTAGATTGGGTACACTTTCCTACCATGTGTGCTTGCTGGCCTAAGTAATGCTCCACAATACTTGGTCATGGACTCCAAATCCTTGGAAAAAGGTTGCATACAGGCAAATGATGTGGATTCCGTAATCCTACCCAAAGATGCTTGCGGCGGGGATGCATGTCTTGCTTTTGCTAGAAATAAAAGCAAAAAGGTATACATTCAAACACATCAGCGTCTTTTTGCCTTATTTTTATTTTTTGGTTTGATTAAACATATTAGCAAAAACAACAATTATCTCCTTGTGGTAAGTTAGCTTTCATCCGTTCGGCAAATCAAACTGTCCAACTAGAATTTTGATAACACCATTATTTCGTTATACATGACTGTGTACAATTTTCTTGCAGCCACTTATAATTACTGTGGACGAAAATGAAACTGTTCTTAATGATACTGCAGACAAACTTGGTCTTGAAGTGGTACGTGATTTTTATTCTGTGAACTTGTTATTTTAGAGATGTGAATAAAAGTTAGGATCTTTATCTGTTTCATTCAAAATTCTGGAGAAATCAATTGACAAGAATTCAAGTTACTATGTACCATTTGCTCACCAAAGAAAAAAATGTGGGTTTGGACAAAAGTTAAAGTTAGATAGATGCATAAGCATACAAGTAAAATAATAACATCTCCATTTTTGGCAACTTAGTGTTAGTTTTTTATTGTTGGTGCTAAAAAGACAAAATAAAATTAACTGTAGGCACCATCGAGACAGTCAATTTTTCTTCTATTACAATTGAAATGAGAACATTTTGGTTGATAAAATTATCATTCGGCAGCTGCATGTTTCAAATTATTGGGAGGCCATTGGAGTTATTGCAGCTCACAAGGCAGGGATAGATCCATTTTCACTTAGACGTGATAAAATTCTCAATATCGGGTGCAGTTCCTTCATGTCTGTCAATGGTCACACCATTCCAAGATAAAGAATGGTTTCCTGATTAACATTTGGCCTAGTTCACAGGTATCTCTTGAGAGAGACAATTTTGTTTGAATCAATAGATTTATAACCATTCACAATATAATACACGGCTAGCATTCTCATTGAAGATATTTTCCTGATTAACATTGGAGAGTTAATGATAATATATTGCAATTGTTATTAATCACTGGAGGCAGTAGTGTATTTCAATTCTCATATAGCCAAATATGTATTTGATTCACACATTTAGGTCCATATAATTTACCTCGGTCAGTGTACTTAAAAGTTTGGTTTATTTGTGCCTATAGCTTTATGTTTTTTATGATTTCATTCAATACTTTCATTTTATTGAAACATTTTTGTTCCTTGTATGTTTTGATGGTAGTCTCTTTGAAGAGTACATGTGGTGAAAAATTGCTGGTGTTAGTGACCACAATGCACACTACATATAGACTAAACCTATCTATTTCAGGGAAGGTACTGAATGTTTTAACTTCTAACTATCCTCTAATGGTGTGGGTCAGATTTGAGATATATACCTGAATTGGTTTAATGACAGGTTTAGCACTCAGTACCATCTGATTTCAGACCTTTATTTGGGTCTCTAAAATGTTTAAGCTTTATTTGTTAAACCTGAAACAGTTCAAAGCTTTACAGGAGGAAGATTATATAGTATCTACTCCTTGTCAAGCTGCGATAAAGGTTGCCCTTTCCATCATGTTAAAGTTAGTATCTCAATTTTTTTCACTTTCGATTGTGTATGGTAAATTAACTTATTTTCAGGTGCATGAAATAAATAATTCTTAGTAATTTAAGTAACACATAGGATATGGGCTTTGAAGGTTGTCGGAAATTTGTACGGCTTATTATTATTATTATTATTATTATTATTATTATTATTATTATTATTATTATTATTATTATTATTATTATTATTATTACTACAGTAGATGACTCACTACGTGAGATTAAATTATAATTTTTTCCCTTCATTATTAGCAGACAATTAGTTTTTTCAGTGGCATTAATTTAGCAATAGAAAACTGAGGTAGTTTTCTGTAAAGAAAAGAACAATGACGTTTTTCTGCCACAAGCAAGGTATAAAGTTTTAGCTCTTTTAATCAGGTGTTTTACTTTCGTGTACGGCAACGTTAGTTAAGCTATTGATTTCTTCTTCTAGGCTATTGCTTCCAACACCCCCAATTTCTACCTGCACCCCGACAATTTTCAGAATTCTAGTTTTGAGAATAAAATCAGATAAGGTGATTCTGAATTTCTGTAATTGTATTATTCAAACTGAAAATTGAATTGCATTTATATAGGAAATGAGAGAATAAAAACCTGTCCCACCTTCACGCAAATCATGGGTGATTTCCTAACTAAATCATGAGCTAAATCTTAGCTTTCACTCTACTCCCGATTGAATAGATCAACAACTGACCTAATTTATTGAAACTCAAAATGCTTAATTGAAAACAAAACTGAAACTAACAAATTAATATGTGCTCTTCCTGTCGTTTATGTCTCCAGCAAAACCAGTGTCTGTATAAACAACTATTTTTGTGTTTTTGTGCCCTTTCTTGAAGAATATCCTGAATTCAGTATTGTCTTTTAGGTACCACAAAATTCTTTTGGTTGTAGACCAATGTGTTTATGTAGGAATGGACATGAAAATCTGCTAATTAAGCTAACTTCATATATCAAGTCTCGTCTGGTTGCAATCAAGTACATAATGCTTCCAACTAATTGTTGAATAAAGTAGCATCCACTTTAGTCCTTCTATCATTTCTAGACAACTTTATTCCTGAAACAATTGGATTCTTGACGGAAATACAATTCTTCGTGCCAAAACGAGATAACACTTCCTGAGCATACTCCATGTGCATTCTGTAAAATTTCAACTAAGAAAAAAAAATCTCATTCTCCCTAGATTAGTTGATAGGTATATTCAATATTAACACGACCAGAAAATGAATAGAATTCTAGCTATCTATTCAAAGTTTATGGAATCAAATAAAATAGAGCAAAACAATCCCAAAGAGAAATAAATTCCTCTGAGCCCTCACCAATTCCCAACCTCCCCCATCCTTCCCCGTTTTCTCATTATATTCTCTCTCCTCTAACTAACCCCACGATCCCCCTGCCACCTCAGCCAAATTGTTATTACAGAATCAAGTATGTGTGCTCGTGGGCTCCCATGTGATGGGTTTCCACTTATTCCTCTCGTAGACTTGGTGTAGTGTCCTATTTTGCCCTCCCACTCCTTCATTCATATCATCACCTACCCCTCGAAGAGTCACCTTGTCCTCAAGGTGAAGTTCAGGAAAAGATTCTCGCATCTTATTCCAAGATTCCCATGAATTTTCACAAGTTGGTAGATTCCGCCACTTGACTAACACTTCCAGAATGTGGTCTCCCTTGCTCCTGATCACAAGGATTTCTTTGGGTTGGACCTGAAGCTCTAAATCTTCATTGATAGACGAAGGTAGCGGCTGGACAACCCCTTCCTCAACCACCCTTGGTTCAATAGAGATACATGAAACACAGGGTGAACTCTACTATTTTCGGGCAATTTCAACTTGTAAGCTACCTCGCCTATTTTCTCTAGGATCTCATAAGGACCATAGCATCGTGGACTGAGCTTTTGGTTCACTCTCCAGCCAATTTTTTTAACTTATATGGTTGTATTTTCAAATAAACCATATCTCCCACCTTATACTCCACTTCCCTTCTATTTTTTTGGCTTGCTGCCTCATCCTATTTGGAGCTCGCACCAATTGATCTTTAAAAATTGCCAACAATTCATTGCGCTCTTGCAGCATCACTGTCACCTCTTCCATGGACGTTGTTGGTATATCACCTCTCACTACTGGAGGAGGGTCTCTTCCATATAAAGCCTTGAAGGGTGTCATTTTGGTGGATTCATGGTAGGTTGTATTGTACCAAAATTCAGCCCAACTGAGCCATTTCAGCCACTGTTTGGAATGCAACCTTGTCATGCACCTCAAATACGTTTCTAAACATTGAGTCACCACTTCAGTTTGCGGATGATAGGCTAAACTAAAATTTAATTTAGTGCTTGCAAGCTTGAATAACTCAGTCCAAAATGAACTCATGAAAACGCAATCCCGATCAGAAACAATGGATTTAGGGAACACATGCAACTTTACCACCTCCTTTAAGAACAATTCAGCAATGTCATGTTGGGTATCAGAGTACTAGCACAAGTACTCACAACTAAAATAAAAGATGAAAATAAATGAACAAAAATAGATAATAGGCAATGAATTTAATTTATTCAAGGAAAGGAAAAATTACATCCTGTTCTTAAAGGACCGAGGTCTGTAATCCACAAATCAACCAAGGGTCTTGTACGTCTTCTGGGGGCCGGTCTTCTTTCGTCAAAGGGGGGCTTGAGGGCGGCGCAGGGGACCTGCAAAAGACACTCCGATGCCTAAGTCAGCACTGGTGATGTCAGGGTTTCAGAGAATAATTAATGCGTAATGAATGCATGGGATAGTGTGCTATTTATACCTTTTTACCTGTGGGTCCTACCTGGGATGGGCTTTCTGGCCCAATACTCCT
>Ga0209589_1011770_pt1 | contig 12165 bp, 6 predicted proteins | sample CowpeawhiteBW_FD_187525 | JGI IMG/M metagenome (GOLD analysis project Ga0209589, IMG submission 187525) | Root nodule microbial communities of legume samples collected from California USA - Cow pea white BW (SPAdes) (version 2) | ecosystem: Host-associated > Plants > Roots > Nodule | place: USA...
GGTGGTTGATCATAGCAGGAAAGGTGGAGGTGATGTTGTGAGGAGGAATGTGGGTTGTGGGAAGATATTGTGGGTTGTAGGGTGGGATATGTGTGGTATGGAGGGCGGTGGGTATGTTGTAGGGGGCATGGGTGGTGGGGATGGTGGGGGCGGGAGTTGGGGGTGCGGTGAGCCCTGGTTGACCGGATGGAAAGTGATAGGGATGTGTAGAGGTAACGGGTGTCTGTTGGGTGGTGGTAAAGGTGTGGGGGGTGGGATTGTATTCACTTTCTTCCTCTGTAGGCTGGAAGGCTGGAGACTTTACAGCTTCAGAAGTTTCTTTGGCTTTTCCCTTCAGGTTGGCGTCTGCCTCGATCCTTCGCCTGAGGCGAGAGTTCTCTTGTCTCAGCGTTTCCATTTCTTCAGCATTGCGCTTCTTCAGGTCTGCGAGTTCTTGTTGCATCTTTGCCTGGCCGTCTAGGATGGCGGCCAAGTCAGGGGTGATGCTGGGAGGTCCAGAGGGACCAGCGTCCGCTTGCTTGTTCGCTCTAGCTCTGCTGCGGGTAGAAACCATCTTCAGAGAAAAAACGGGTACTAAAGGTGTTCGTCTCGTGCCCCACGGTGGGCGCCAATTGTTCCTGTAGAGAACAAATAAGATAGGTTAGGCACAAGCGTCACCTTACCACATAGTCCGCTATCTCCTTAGTTGGCCTCTTCCCAGTTGATACATGTCAGCTTGAACCCAGGGGGGTTACCTGCAGAAGAGTCTCTAAAGCTCAAGTAAGTCAAAGCTCTCAGAGAGTCAAATCAGTGATTAATGAATGCGTACCTTTAAATGATGGGGTCCATGTGTATTTATAGAGCATTAATGATGTTTGACCATTTCATAGGCTGGGCCTTGACTTGGGCTCTAGTTTGGGCCATGAGTGGGCTTGGGCCCTAACCTAGGCCCTTGAGACCTATTGAACACGGGGGCTTCGATTTTCGCTAAGTTTATTGGAGTAGTCGGCCTGGGCCTTAACCTTACCAGATATGCTCGAGTAGTCGGTCTAGACCGACTACTTGCCTAGATGGCTTTTGTTGGTGATATGAGGTGCAGGTTGTCCTCTTAGACATTTAGGTTAGGTTAAAACCGGTACAAGTTAGGCTAACTTGGCCTAGCCTGGGTACTTGGCGGTCTCGATATGCACATTGTTTACTTGGTCGAATTTGACTAGGTACGGTACATTAAATATTATGAGTCATAATTATATTATAAAATATAATAAATATTAAAAAATTATAAAAATATAAAATATATGATAGATATAAGATATGATAAAAAAATCTTATTTTGTATAAACTTTCGGAGAAGAATGAACTCAAAATATTCAATAAAGTATAAATAGAGTTTTCACTCAAAAAAGTCACATTCGGTACTTTTTATGAAATTATAGACATCATTAACTAGTCATTAAATTATTTATTAATATTGCCGTTGCTTTAAATGTTTAAGGTTGGTTAAAGTTTTTTTTTTCGCACTCTATTTTCTTTTATTCCCTTAGTGGTATATTATACCAAAACAATATAATATGGTTCAAAATTCGACCCACACGTCATTATCGCAATTTAAGAATATCTATACTATATTGTATATATTTTGATATACATATTTACTTTTTTCTTTTTTATCTTTTAAGTAATTATTTTTAAAAATTAAAACAATTACTTTACCAATTTAACTTATGACAGCGCCTCCGTGTTGTTCTCACATGCTAATATGTAACATCTTATTTAATAGCTTTTAAACTACTAAATAAAGTATTATATAATGATAATCCAAAGCAGATAGCATAAAAGTTAGAGTATAGTCTTATATAGTCATCCAAAACTGAGTAAGGATAATACTATATGTATAAGACTACCAGGAGGAGGAAAAGATAGGTTCCCACCATGCACTACAAAACTCCTATCTACAAGACCTTCGGACCAACTACTATCAACACCACCAAAGGACAGACAAGTACAAAACACACAGGGTAAGCTGATAAAGATTAAGGAAAGTTGAACTAGAGTAAACAAATAATAACAATCTCATATCACCAATTCATATAGAAACATTCCAATACACACATACACCAGACAACTTTAGACTCGATTATCCGGATACATGCAATTGACATCGGACCTCTTGGCGGCTTGCACCGGTGTATGATTCCCAAACTTTGTAGAGTTTGGCCTCAATGGGTTATCACCCAATCATCACACCAGGTAAGTCTCCTTCACGCCAAAGACTTGATCGAGTCCAATGGCTAAGACCTCCTGCTACTCCTCACGACATAACTTATTATACTCTACATGAGCCTTAATAGTTATTGGAGCATTAGGATACCAACCAAAACTGAGTCCTTATGTTATTGCCTACACTAATTCATCCACACTTAGAATTTCTCCAAAAAACTCTTTCATAATTCACATAAATCATGCTCACATCATCAAATCTCATCCAGAGTATATCAATACAATCATAAGAATTCATTTCCAATCCATTTAGTGCATTAAAACAGGTCAAACAACAATCATATGAAACCAGCAACTCAACGCTCAGCGTCAAATTCCAACGCTAAGCATTGTTCACCTCGCAAATTTCACTGCTCAGCCTTAGATCCAATGCTTAGCGTCAAGATTTGATTTTCGTTCTAGACCTGCAGAGGTCCCAGCGTTGGGGCACCGCTTGGCCGACGCTCAACGCCATTCTTCTCGCATTTTTCACCACTAGGCACCGTTGAGGTGGTGCTCAACGTTGATCCTCTCGCAATTTTCAACGATTAGCGTTGATTATGAGGTTTAGCGTCATATCAGTAAACAACACAGATTTCTGGTTTTCTTTGGGAGATTTTTCACTTGATTTCATGTCCCTAATGGGCACATCCATGGCAATGTTATCTAGTTTTCAAAATGGTTATCAAGCAAAGTGAGATGATACCAATTAGAGCCATGACTCAAGTGTTCATTTCCCAATTCAACCCTAGTAAAACACATTACCAATAGGATTTCCTCCCTCGAAAATGCCCTACAATAGCATCAAAACATACCTTTGTTTCATGATACAAATCAATAATTTCATAAGTAATAATTTGCATTTGCCATAACACACAAAAATTTAGCATAGAAAATAACTACTAGATTATGATGTATTCACTCAACGAGAACATCCATTCGCTTAGTGAGTAGTGTTAGAGCTCGTTTCGCTCAACGACTAGAGTGGGTTGCTCAACAAATAAATCATTGGAACTCACATATGTAAATTCCTCCAAAATTTGCTTAGCGAGTGCATTTTTGCTCAACGACTACAAAGTCAGTAAGCTTCCTAACTTTGGATTCGCTTAGCGAGATCATCCATTCGCTCAATGAGTAGTACTAGAGCTCCACTCGCTCAACGACCAAAATGGGTTGCTCAACAAATAAATCATTGGAACTCACATAGTTAAATTCCTCTAAAATTTGTCCAGCGAGTGCATTTTTGCTCAACGACTACAAAGTCAGTAAGTTTCCTGATTTTGGATTCGCTCAACGAGTACATCAGTGGCGGAACTTGGAAAAAAAACTTAGGGGTGCCAAATTAGATTTTTTTTAAATTCATTATATGCAATGCTCTGAGAGTTTTAGATAGTTGTTTTTCGTAGTCTTTAATTTTTAGATTTTCATGAAATTTTTCAAGTTTAATTGATGTACATGAATCACAAGTCTTCTTCTTGAGAAAAAAAAATCAATTATTTTACTCTTTATCATAATTTTTTTAATATAAATTTACGACCTCTCACCTATTTAGAAAAATATGAATTTGTCACCACCTAGCAGTACATAGTAAACAAATTTATCATATGTAAGAGGAAAACATATGCTTGAAAACAAAGATACAAAATAAAAGAATTCAAAAGAATAAATTAATTGATTTAAAATGTTTTTTAACTCATCAATTTTACTCTGGTACAATTTTATTTTGAAAAAGAAGTGATATTGAAAGTAAAAATTGAGATAAAAAGAAGAGATGAAGATACAAAACAAAAAATGAAAAAAGAGAGAGAGAGACAGTATGTATGATATTTTAAGAAAAAACTAAAAAAATTAATATAAATAATATAATAATATATAAATAAATAATATAATAATATACAAATAAATAATTTAAATATATATATATATATAGATATATATATATATATATATATGAAAAATTAAATAAAATAAAATGGGGGAGTCGTGGCTCCCCTCTATCATGTGAAAGGTTTGCCACTGGAGTACATCATCACTCAATGAATCTAAATAATTTTGTAGAACCTAATTCTACATAATTATGTTATCCCAGTCTAGTCTAAACATTATAATAGTCATTACAAATGCCAAAACATACCAATTACAATTTCACAACATTTATCAACTCAATTTATCACATTTGCAGTACTAACCATACAACATTTCAAAATATCATCATACAACCGAAATCATTTAAATTTGAGGATTTAACCCCCAATTCAACAGGTAAAACTCATCACACAATTCAATCATGCTTGCAAATCACATTACAATCATGCAATTAATTATTCAAACATGTCTATAAATAAAAAACAGTGGCAGTTAGCTTCCCTTACCTACTATCCAACTTAGATAGCTCTATATAAACACTAAACACCTTTCACTCTACATGATGCTCTATCTACACATAGAAATATCACAAGAACGATAAGGACATATCGTTATGATCACTAATCAGCAAAGACTCATACTAATGATTTAAACGACACATTCAACCAAGAAAAAGATTGCATGTCACGGAAAAACAGGTTGAGCCGAGAAAAGGAGTAAAAAACTAACTTACAAGAATGGAGAAACTTATCGATCTAAATTTAAGAGCTCGCTGAGAGGATCAATCCTATGGTCTCGATTTTTTAATCAGACGACCAGGGAGGAAGAATTCTTAGAGAGAAGTCAGAGAACTTTATAAAAGTTGTTTATAGAAAGATAGTATGTTTTATAACAAAATTATTTATATTAAAACCTTTTAATATTAAAATAATTGAGTCTAAGTATTTTTAAACCACTATTACTTCTAAATTACTATTTTCTAAGTCTTTACAAACCAATTTAGATATTAATTTACAAAGTAAAAGATTATTGGTTACTAAAATAACTATTATGAATAAAAAAATATAATTAGTCGCTAAATTGGTCAATAATTAATTTGAGACTAATTTAGAACACAATTCTTTTGGTAGAAAAAATGTTGGTAGCTATAATTTCCTTTGATAGCTAAATTTTAGAAACCAATTTAGAGAATAATTATAACTTTTTATTCATAATAATGACTATTTTAATAACTAACAACTTTTCTATTTTGTAAAGTCACTCTATTATAAACATTATTTATATTTTTTAATAATGGAAATAATAATAATTTTATTATTTTTTTTATTATATAAAAGATAAACACACGTACGCTTTCACCGCTTAGACATAATCCAAATTTTGAACTAGTTTTATTTTCATTTCTTTTAAAAATTTAAGATAACGGAATTTAGAAATAAAAAAAAATTACCAAATATTTACTTAAAAACTATGTACAAAAGTAATTATTTAAAAAAATAACAATTTAGAAAAATAGTTATTTTAATAAATAATTATTTAGTAGAAAAATATATTTTAAAATATATTTTTCTACTAAATATTTTCTACAAAAATATTAGACAAGTAATTATTTAGTGTTTGTGTTGAATTAAAATATGTAATATTAATATTGATTTATTTTTAGCTAAAAGACAAAAAATGGCAAAAATTTAGGGATAAATAAAATAACCAATTAAAATGTTTAAAATGTAAATAATATTTAAAAAATAATTAATTAAGAAATTGTACTTCATGCTGAAAAATCGATTAAATAATAAAGTTAATAAAAAAGATTAAATAATAAAGTTAATTTTTTTATGTATTTTGTAATCATATTTGTAACATATTTCTATGGATAAATAAACTGTGTTTAATAAATATGAGGAAATTGTAATATGCTAAAAATCTTGAAAATGTAAAATATTGAACAATATTGAAGTTTTTTAATTTGATGTTCAATTAAAATTAATAATATACGTAATGCTTTTAATATAATTAAATAAAAAATGAAGAAGTAAAAAGATAAATTTGAATTTGAAGTAAAATAATTTGCATTAGGAAATGCTTCATTGATTTTTTATTTTATTTTATGTCAATGACATGTTAGTTTTGAAATGACTGAAATGTCAAGAAGGGGGGAAGGTATTGGGGCGAGGGAGTGAATTGGCTGGTTAAAAATTTAGGCTATCTTCGAAAGTTAAAAACCACCTTTAATTGAATCAATTCGATCACCAAGTTAGGATGCAAAAGCTATTGGACAGTATACATTTAATCGGTCAAAAACAGAGTTAATCGATTGATTTTACTAAACAGATTCTGTTACGGTATAATCAACCGATTGAAATAGGAAAACAGACGACTGAAATACTGGAAAAAATGCAGAAATACATATTCAAGTTTTAAACCAGAAACATGGCACAAGAATGATCAAGACATGTTCTAATTGATAATGCAAACATGCCCAATGTTGCACATGTCATGAAAACATGCAAGAACACAAAAAAGATTATTTAAACTCAAGTTCTTTAAACTTTAAATGATTATACAAGAGAGAAAGGTTAGAGAAAAGATTGGATCACAAGATTTTTATATTGGTTCACTCAAACCTGAGCTACATCCAGTTTGTCAAGGCAACCTGAGCTTGACTTTGCACTATTTCAAAAGATTTACAAAGTATCCACCCTTACACTTTCAAAAAAAGAGAAAACCACAAACAAGACTCTTGAATTACATAAGAATCGCACCAGCACAGCAAGAACCCTCTTACAGACCTGGAAAACCACCAGGCACACACACAAAGCTTGAGAAAGATCAAACCTCAGTGATAGCACAACCCAGCCTACCACAAACCACTTTCTCCAAGCTTCAAACACAAGCCAAAGGCTCCAAGAATTGATCGAAGATCAATCTTCAACAACTATAGTCTGAATGATCACGAAAGAGAGAGTTTTCCCAAGTTTCCAGAACAATTTCATGCTAAAAAATGATCAAGTTACCTCTCTTTCACAAATCACAGCTCTTATAGTCAAACTCTAACGAAATTCAACAGGTTAATTTCCAAATTAATCGGTTGATTTCACTTGACTTAAGTGAAATTAGCCGATTAAAAAATAAATCAACTGATTGAATAAGTCACAGTTTAAGACTACTGCAGCCAACCTTTTAACCTATTAAAAAACATTCAACAGATTAAAAGAGACATTTTAACCTGTTGAAAAACCATTCAATAGATTTAAAAACGCAACAAAGACCAAATACATCAAATTAATGCTATAAGGTCTACAATATGAATTACAAACATCAAATACTCTTTCTTAATGATGTATCCATGTGGAGAGCACACATTCCAGACTTGATCAACATGAATACCATCAAATCCCCTTGTCTTCATTAATGTAAGCTTGATTCCAATGGTAATGACTTCTAAGTAGATACCACCTTGGCTTCACATGTCAACATTCTCCCCCTGATTTAATGAAGCCAACCTCTATCTTCCATTGCAAAATGCTTCCATTGGTTGGATACCATTAAGTTGATGAAGTGACACCTAAGCTTGAAACTTGTGAACCTGAAAAACATTTACAATAGCAATACACACAAGCTAGCAAGCACAAAAAGATGCCCATGCTCTCCCTATCAATAATATGGGTTCAATTTCAGATTTGATTATTGATTCCAATTTTAATGCTTCTACTTTTAGTCCAATTTGATCATTTTTCATTTTTTTCACCCGTTTTGGATTCATCAAATAGAACAAATGCATTAAGAGAACACACATGGCATTACATTTCGTTGATACTAGAACATGATACAATCACCAGAAACTGAAAACAAAGAAAATAAGCATAAAGCTGATACAATCAACCGACTGAAAATAAAAACAACTAATTGAAACTGACAAAACTCAAACTGAAAAATCACAAACACATGGATGCAATGCATGATTCTAAAAGCCAACACACTCAGTCATCCTGAGGATCATTTCTAATCTAGAATGAGGTCAACAGGTCATGGATATCATGGATTTGGCCATCCAATGCATTAAATCTCTCATTGCAATAGTTGTGATGTGCATGTTGGGACACATTGAGTTCATGCAGTTGATTCAACACCATCCTTTCAAAATGTGAGTACACAAGGCCTCTATCCTTTGGAAGGTTGTAGGGAATTAGGTCCATGGGTCCAATAGTTGGTTCTTCCTCTTTAGTTGCACCACTTGGGCTAGCTTTATGGTCATGTGCACCACCAACTACAACACTAGCAGCTTTCCATGCATTTCCCACTTAAAGAAAACCCATTTTGTGTAGATTTTGATTGGAGGTATGGTTCAACAGTCCAATTGACTTTTCCAGCTCATCTTCTACATCACTTCCAAAGTATTCAATGAATTTTGACACCAAAATCACATATGGCAGCCTAAAATCCGTGAGCCTTGTAACATCCCTAAGGAATATTACTTTTAAATAAATATTGTGGAATAAATAAAATAAATAATAAAAATAATAATAATAATTGTCAAACCTCATTTATAACCGTACTTTCCCAAAAACGCGGGAAAATTAAAACCATGGAATCGTATACTTTACAATTATTCGCGATTAACATTTATTACAAACCATAAAATAACTAAAATAGCAACTGTTTGAAAACATGAAAATATCAAAATATTAAAAGTCTTCAAAGTCCCCATATAATCCTGCTCTCTGAACTCAAGCATCTCTTGGCTCACCTGTCAAATCATCTGCTCCCGGATAACAAGTTATCCGATCATTGCCACTTACAAACAGATAGGGTAAGCAATGCATATATATATATATATATATATATATATATATATATATACAATAAATATGACACCCATCCCAAAAAAAAATAAATCTTACATAATTGTTTTATTCTTTCAAATTACCCATCCTTGAATCTAGGTCTTGGGACTTTACTGTGCTCCCACAAAACTATCCCTTTCGTGGTCCAACTCTACGAGCCTATCCCGCTCATAGTTCTGCCCCATAGATTCCTCGTTTGTAGCAAAACATCCAAGCCTTCCTCGCTTGGACCTGGCACGCACTCAATCACCATACTATGGACTCCTCGCCCAATAGCAGCCAACGGTAACATAACTATTCCTTGCCCATCGTGCGTCTGACGCATGTAATCACCATACTAAGGACTCCTTGCCTATTAGCAGCCGACGGGAACTAACCAGTTCCATGCCCATCATGCGTCCCACCACCAAGCACATCACATACCCCTATTGGACTTAGTCCTTCAAGCCCTAGCACAAGGTATGTGAACTTAGTCCTTCAAGTCTAGTGATCACAACAACAACCAGATTTCCAAGTAGCTAATTCGCCTAGCGCAGCTTACACGCCGCTCGACGAAACTGATTCCAGACCGCCTGGCGGGTATCCCCCACCGCCAAGCGCCAAGCACCAAACACCAAACAGTAGCTACGCTGCTCCGTCACCGCCTGGCGAAACACTCCCTGCCGCCAAGCGCCATGCACATCCAATGGCTACTGCCACTATGTTGGGTGTCTATTGCCTGGCGGCTTGCCCCGTGCCGCCAGACACCATACCAGCAGTGCAATACTACTAGTTTTTGGCACATCAAACAGGTCCTAATGGACCACAAACATACAGTACGATAATTGTAACACATTTACAATCATCTAGTCATAAAAGTATGATTGGGCCTCAATGCATACATTTGGTCATGCCAATGAATCAATATTACACATACACTTTTAAAACACCCCAAATAAGGAGGCATAGGATCTAGACCGCTTCAGGGACAAACCTCTCATTCATCCAAACATATTCATATCACAAAATTACACTTTCACATACTTTGCACTTAGCATATTTCTCAGTTAATGGCACATTGTTCCCTTAAACCACCATGATACATTCCACTTTACACTCATCCCATTACCAATTAACCAACCCATACTATTTAATCATCCATACATGATGTCTCATTCCATCTTCCAATTAAATACATTCACTTATCATGTTCAACATACCAATTTATATAGTTTAAAATATGTATCCCAACTATCTCATACTCATACTAAAATCCTTTACTATCCAATGCGTTAGGTTTCCTTCACTCCACTGCCTCAATCCTTTCCAGCATACAAACCAAGTTATCCCACATAACACCCAATGCACGCAATTTTAACAGCACTCACAAAGAGCACCAGGACTGTAGTGTCGCCTGGCGGCAGCCAAGGCGCCGTCAGGCGGTGCTTGAACAATTGGGTTATGTCCAGATTTATTTCAATTTAGACACAATTCTCAAACACCCCCAATCATAGTACCCAAATTCATGCTGACATAGTTTTGCATGCTCGCATATGACAGAATTCATACTGTATTTATATTAGCCTCGATCCATATAACCGTACACTAATCACAAACATAATTCAACCTAATTATTTCCAATTTCCCCAACGTGAAACTTAATCCCGATTTCATACAAGAATCCATGAAATTCCACTAATTAAATAATTACAGATAATCACACAATATACTAATCATACACACATCATAGAAATCAACTCCAAACATCCCAACATCACTGAAACACCAAAAACCCGAGAGAACTGGGCAAGCCAATTCGTATCGCTTGGCGAACAGCACCTAGCCGCCAAACGATGCATAGAAGAAAATCCAGAAATGGGTTCTGGAGGCATGAATTCAACGTAACTCCAAAATACACAACCCATTCATCCAGAATAGCACAAAATCATATAAATGGCATACAACACACAAAACTAAACTCCCCTAACCTATTTTCCTTTGCTTAAAGCCTTAATTATCCCTTGGTTCTCCCTTGCTTCACCAATAGCCTTCCTTGGCTTCTCTCAATTCAGCCTCAAAGGTCCATTCACACTCTCAATTCCCACTGGTTTTCGCACTTCTCTGCCTATCCAACAATAACAACTGCAAAAACCTTTCTTTCCCCCCTCAAATTGCTTTTTAATGGTCTTTTAATGGTGGGTTAAAGTCCTAAAACGAAAATGTATTATTGATGGTGTTAATTATCATTCAAGCACACTTAATAGATTGTTTTCCAGCCACCCTTTGCTGCTAGGTCTGCTAGGGTTTCCTTTAACCCCTTAACTTCAAGCCAAAACTAAAAATAGCAAAAATAAAGTTTAATTTAGGTTCTCCAAAGCTTGAACCCACAACCATGCCAATGCCAATTCAATGCACAACCACTCCACCAAATTCATATCTCATGCTAACTAATATGATTCAATTATTATAATATCTCACAACATGGTCTATATTTATATATAAAAAATAATACTAATTAAAAAACACATAATTGGCATACATAAGACTTGAACTTAAGTCCTCTCACATAATCAAAGTACTCTCAATTACTTAAGCTAGTACTTCTCCACGACATAATATTCTGTATTTAATGCCTTAATGGCTTCTACTACCAACATAGGTCTTACAAGCCTCTTGGCCTTGAGCATGTGATCACGAAACACATAGATCCAATCCAATTCAATGTTGTGTTGGATGTAGTACATGAGTATCAAATCTCCTCATTCAATGTTGAATGGTTGCTACTACGTGGAACAAGGATTCTTGTGACAATCATAGCAAGCAACCTTTGATCCACCTTGAGACCACCAACATGAAAGTGCTTGATCTCACCAGCTGGATTCCTCAAGAATTGGCCATAGTATTGGACCTTGTTGAATTCTGGAACAACCCCAGTTTCACCTTTCCTCACTTGCACACCCCTTGATTTGAGTCCAGCCAGGGGCGGAACAAGGTTAAGACAAAGGAGCCACGACTCCCCAAACCATTTTTTTTCCTTTTTTCTATTTATTTAAAAAATAATATTTATATATTATTACTTTATTTATATTAATTGATTTTTATTTTATTTTATTTTTTATATATTTTAAATATATATATATATATATATATATATATATATATATATATATTATTATTACTTTATTTATATATTATTACCTTATTTATATTAATTTAGTTTGAATTATTTTTTTTTTAA
>Ga0209589_1011775_pt1 | contig 12160 bp, 9 predicted proteins | sample CowpeawhiteBW_FD_187525 | JGI IMG/M metagenome (GOLD analysis project Ga0209589, IMG submission 187525) | Root nodule microbial communities of legume samples collected from California USA - Cow pea white BW (SPAdes) (version 2) | ecosystem: Host-associated > Plants > Roots > Nodule | place: USA...
TTCAGAGAAGACTGATGTTTTTGGATATGGTGTGATGCTTCTTGAACTAATAACTGGACAGAGGGCTTTTGATTTAGCACGTCTTGCCAATGATGATGATGTCATGTTGCTCGATTGGGTAGGTATTAGGTATTATTACTTCTTGTTCCACTTTCGTTTATTCTTTTTATATATTGGTTGATGTTTTGAAATCTCTCTTTGTTGCTTCTTCTAGTTTTTGTTTTGTTGTAAAACTACCTTTGCTTTGAAACAAAATACAGAATTGCTATGTATTCCTTTTTCTGTTTCAGATTCTAAAGGCTCATATTCCTGGTAGCTGTTTAGTTTGTTGTAATTGCATTAGCTATGCACTGAAATTAACACCAATGGTTAATGGTTTTTGTTGGAAAATGACATTAATTTTGTCCCAGGTGAAAGCACTTTCGAAAGAAAAGAGGTTGGAGACACTGGTGGATGCAGATTTGGATGGAAATTATGAGGAGGAGGAAGTGGAAGAGTTAATCCAAGTGGCCTTGCTATGCACACAAAGCTCCCCTTTCGAAAGACCAAAGATGTATGAGGTGGTGAAAATGCTAGAGGGTGAAGGTTTGTCAGAAAAATGGGAAAAATGGTGGCAAAAAGAGGATATAATACAACAAAATTTTGATCCCTCTAGACTCCACCATGCTTATTGGCCATTATTAGACTCATCTTCAAATATTCCCGCAGATGAACTGTCAGGTCCAAGATGATTTTTGGATACAGAGAAACTTGTTAACAGTGAAAGAAGCTTATATCAAAGGAAGAGACAAAGCAGCAAAATGTTGGTTTAATGCACCAAATAATTAGTGTATTATGCAGTGATGAAGAGTGCATAAGAAACCCTTTGTCAACTATGACATTGAGAGCGAAGTGTTTAATATGAAATAATGTTATTCTCTGTATCGGAATATCATAATTTTCAATGGATTGTGGATCAAACTAGATTAGTATACCAAGATTTTAAGATATGTAAAAGAGATGAAGTCTTATATGTTGAAACAGTAAAAAAAAGAACAGGAATAATCTTCAAATTCCTACATGGCATAAAACAAAGTATAACCCTATTAAGGAGAGAAAAATCGTCACCACTTTCAGAAATATTTTATCATAAGGGAGAGGAAACTCAGAGGATTGTCATGCTTGATGAAGGGATCTTCAGCATAGGCTCTACCATGACCTCAGGAAAGGGGGTCCCCAAAACCTTGGAAATAAGTGTTATACAAAAGGAGACCATGGAGAATATTGTTCTTACTCTAAATGATTTGGCAATACATCGGAAACATGCTTCAAATTCTACCAAACATATAACATTCTTGAGTGCATGGGAGATTATAAATTAGATTAATCGAGTTAGTAGTGCTAGACATAAAACATATTAGTGTGCTACATGTGATGTTTGTTATGTGCATGTTGAGAAACACATGAGAGTAACAAAAACACAACAAAAAGAAGAAGTAACGAGGAAACAAAAGGTTATTTTTATGGAATCTGGAGATAGAATGTGTGTTAGCTGAAGTATTAAGAGATCAAAGAAACTTGGACAATAAGGACGACAAAGCTTGAAAAAGGGTTGCATATAATGTTACATATGTGTGTTATCTAACAACTTCAAATTCAAAGTCACTTGGGTGTATGTTAAAAATTGAATCAAACTTTAGAGATCATCGTATAATTGTTAGTGACATACTTTAGAGCGGATTTGATTCAGATGGAACCAAACATATGATTACAATTGGTAATGAAAATGCATGGAAGGAGTATGTTAATGTATAGTCTTTTGTATTCTCATTATTCAAAATAATATTATAATTGTATTATTATTTAATTAAGTGTTTTTAAAAAGTCGCATAAGGAGGATAGGAATTTTCAATTCAAAGTAATTCAAAATTTCAATATGATGAAGTGGGTTTGTGTGCCAAAGACAAAGTCATCATCATGAAGTTGAAATTGTTACGGATGTTGATGACGTCATGAGTAGTGAGGTAAATGAAGTAGATTTTGTGGGTTTGAAGGGTTTCAATGCTACTATAAATTTGGAGAAACCAAACTCTAACTCAAAAAGAAAAGGACAATATTCAAGTTATACTAGTACACAATTCTAGAGGAGAAAGCTCGAAAAAAAAAGAATTTATAGTTGCTTAAATGAAAGATTTAGTTGACTCTTTTAAGTAATTGACACATGTATTAATTTGGTGAAAATGTTGATGAAAATGAAATCAGAGAAGTGTTAGAAGAGATGTGTTTAATGACAAACCTTAGTAAGCAACAATAAACTAAAGTTGTTAAATGGTTAGTTGACATGCATGGATTCTAGAGTCAAATGTACCTTAAAACACTAAAATGATTCTACGATACAAATTAAGTGAACTTATCCTATTTTTAATTTTTGTAAGTCAAATGTGTAAAGTTTTCTTTTGTGACTCCATAAGTTGTTCTTGATCATCAAATAAATAATAAGTAAATTTAGAAGTTCGGAGAGAAAATAGAGAAAAGTTTTTGAAAAAGACTCTAAAGAAATAGTGATTTTTATAAAATAAAAATCAATTAATAGAATTTTTGTTTATAATTTAACTTTTTATTAATAAATAATTGAGTATCTCCTTTAAAATCATTTCTATTCTTAAACTATTTTTCAAGTCCTTAAAATATTACCTCTTTTATTGTTTTAAAAATTATACGAAATTATTTAATATTAAAAATTTAATTATTCAATATTTAAAATTGAATTACCAAATATTACTTAAATATAGTTTACTAATATTTTTTTATAATTTAATTTTAAAATTCTATATATTAAAATAATTAATTTTAAAATAAAAATTATCTTATAAAAAAAGTTCAAATACATTTTCTACATAAGAAATTCAAATATTAGATATTTCAAGTAAAGACAATTTAGTCGCAGGTCATTCAAATATAACCTATTTCAATTTTCTAGAATTATTGATTTTAAGGAGAGTGTTTTCCAATTTAAAAGTAAAATTCATCCAAAAAAAAATTATACACTTACTCTCTCCAATATTGAGCCATATAGATTGCATTGAAAGGATAATTTCACCTCATCAACTACATAAAAAGCAGAAGTAAAAATAATAATGATAAAAAAAATACAGTAAAGAGACGGAAAGTCAAAGTAAAAGAAGTCTGAATTAGGTGATAAGTGTAGAAGCAAAATAGCTTACATTGACTCCGTGTATGACCACAAATAAGTAAACCCAGAAAAACAAAATGTGGCAATTAATTATGCAGAAACTGATAGGTTTATATATGTCATATATCTTATGGGTTATAGTTATAGTTATAGGCATGGTGATGGTCATGGTCATTGAGAGATTGTGGTTCCATATGGTTATATGACATTAGTCTTACACATATAAGACCTTAGACATCCCTTTTACACCAAAATCTTAAGGCAATGTTGTTATGGGTCTTTATTCTTATATAGTGTTTAACTTTGTCTTTTCTATCCAATGTGGGACTTTGACTCACACTTGGACTATTCCCAACTGATGTTCGTATGCACCGGGCAATTTCTTCATTCTTTGACCCTTTCTTCATTCTTCTCTATTCAAACTTCTAACTCCTGCAAATTCTTCTAACACATGACATTCTATTCTAGCTACCTCCATTGTAAGAAGTGACAGAAGAAAAGGAGAAGTTGGAAAATTTAGTGAAGAGGAGGTGCAGCATGAAGCAAGTCATTTCATCTTTCAGCTGTTTCTTTCTTCTTCTTTCTGCATTTTTGGTGCTTCATTTCATGGTCAAGGTTTCTGGCAACCAAGAAGGTGGGTTTTTACTTTTTTTTTTACTGTTTCCACACCTGTTTGATTTTTCTACTCCTGTCTATTTAATACATGAACTGTGTTTAATTGAACTTTAATATTACTTCTATGACAGGTGATGCCCTGTCTGCATTTAGGGGCAATATGATTGATCCTAATAATGTTCTTCAAACTTGGAATTCTACCCATCTCAATCCTTGCAAATGGGCTCATGTTACATGCAACAATGACAATAGCGTGATCCGTGTGTAAGATATCTATGTTATTTTAACATGTAGTTTAGTGAAATTTATCATAGGTCCTACAATTATTTGGTTCGTAACAATGTTCATACTGAAAAACCACTTTTCTTTTGTTGGATAGTGATCTTGGAAATGCAAACCTTTCGGGTGAGCTCGTTGCACAGCTTGGTCAACTCCCAAATTTGCAATACTTGTAAGTTAAGAAATGGATATGATATTGATGGCTGAATCAGATGTTAATGGTTATGCTAGAATATTCTAAAAGTCAATACGAGAACTATCATTCAAAAAATCCCTAACAGATCTTTATATGCATAGCACACAAATTTTTACCATATTAACTTCCGTTATAATTTTTAACCCGTCATAGCATTGATTCAGATGAGTTATGCAATTTTTTGTTATTCACTTGATCTTTCTTTGCCCAAATCTGAATATCTTTCTTTTGACAGGGAACTTTTTAGTAATAATATAACAGGGAAAATACCAACTGAGCTTGGGAGTTTGACAAACTTGGTGAGCCTGGAGCTTTACTTGAACAAAATTACTGGTCCCATTCCAGAAGAACTAGGCAACCTTAAAAACCTACGTTTCCTGTATGAAATGCTTTCCTTGATCTCATATCTTTAATCTGCAAAGCTTATGTAAATCAGTTTCAATTCTGTTTCTTCTTTTTTAGCATTCATGATTTTTGCTTTCCTACATATTCCTCGATGTTCATTTGAGTTCCAACACATCTTCTTGCTACAGAGAAGAATAACTCTGCATAATCACATGACATAGATGCTTATACAAGTTACAATCAAGTTATTGTAGCACTAGCACACGCTCACTACACTTGCTACTTAATGGTTGCTTTTGTTATCTTGTTTCGTCACTCTTCTGTTATTAGTTTAATATCTGCAAAACTAAATGGCTCTGCTCACTGAACCAGGCGTCTCCACAATAACAACTTGTCAGGAAAAATTCCTATGTCTCTGACCAATCTCTATAAATTGCAAGTGCTGTGAGTTTTACTCCTCTGTCTACATTGCTATCAGCACTGTGTTATTTTATGTGTAACCTGACACATGTCATTGAATCTAGTGATTTATCAAACAACAACTTAACAGGAGATGTCCCAATCAATGGTTCTTTTTCACTTTTTACTGCTATCAGGTTGGTACAATTTAAACTTGTTAGTTTCCATAAGCATACTTGTTGAACCGCACTACTTTTGTTCACCAACAACCATTTTGGTTCAGTAGATTCCCATCATATTTATGTGAACACATTACTATTACTATTAGTTTACTATATTTATATATACTAATAATATTATCAGGGATGAGATATCAAAATTTCATTCACCCTTTTATTTGTCATTACAGTTTTATTAATAACCCCCTATTGAAATTTACAAGCATTCGATCTCCACCAACTGCAGCACAACTACCAACTCCTTCAGGTTTGTTGTTTTCTGGTTGGTAATGAATTTAATTTTTTATACAATAATCTGACATAAAAATATAAGATGAAAAAATATAACTTAAAAATGCCCTCTGAATTATTTTGGTGGTATTCAGTTACGTTTCTTTAACATGATGTACACATTTCATTCCATTCCAAGTTCAAATATTTCTTTCACCCTTTTAACCATTGATACGTTCATGGTCCAAATGCTTATTCTGTAATTTTAAAAGATTTTTGGCACCGAATCTTTTCATTCTGACAAGTTTGAACTTTTTGGAAAAGACAGACCTAGTGTTACTAAACAGTGACCTTTGATGGTGTAGATAGCTTAAGCATAACCTCTGCATGTTTAAGTGTATAGTTTCTTAAAGTGCATGTGCATATGATCTTATCTGCTGCTGAATGATCAGAGGGAGAAGCCTGGTGTGAGGAGGGTGTACTCTAGAAATAAGAAAAATGGATTAATAATAACGTTGAACTTTTTCCAATGCTATTAAACGGGAAGAAGCAAAGTTTTGGAACTGAGTTGTAGTTTCCCATTTAATTCTGTTAATCCATGTAGGTAACGATAACCGTGTTATTGGAATCTTTGCTGGAGGAGTTGCTGTGGTGCTGCACTGTTTTTTACAGCTTCTTCTGTGATTGCACTTGTTTATTGTAAAAGGAGGAAACTACAGGACTTTTTCTTTGATGTTGCAGGTTCGTTGGTTAAAAGAAAAGATGTTTTACTTATATCGATCAAAGCTGCATACGATAGCCATAAATGACTGATATTTTTTTTTTTCCTTCACCAGCAGCTGAGGAGGATCCTGAAGTTCACCTTGGTCAGCTTAGAAGGTTTTCACTGCGTGAACTTCAAGTGGCAACAGATTCCTTCAACAACAAAAACATTCTTGGTAGAGGTGGATTTGGCAAGGTTTATAAAGGCCGCTTAACAAATGGAGATCTTGTAGCAGTGAAAATGTAGACAACAAACTTTCTAACTTTCTATTGTGAAAAAACTTGATTTACCTCTTATTATTGTTGTTTTATTCATGCAATCTACAATGCAGTTTATAGACCTACAATTTTCTGACCCTTCTTCTCAAAACAGACAAAAACGGCTATAAATAACTAATTTATTAAGTACCTAAACTCCAACGCTAGTACATTAACTACCTATAATGATTAATGCATTTAAATTTATAGTAAACTCAACAAAACTTTCGTGTAAACTTAAATGCTTCTTTTGTTCTTCATCTCAGTTCTTTTGTTCTTCATCTTGACTTCCCACGTGCAATAACTCCTCTCACACCATGTTTGCTCCTTTCATAATTAGCTAGGTTCTTTGCTTTCTTCATGGTTGACTTCGTTTTGACTTTGCCTATGGCCGACTTGTACTTCACTTTCACTGTGGTCAACTTGTTCTCTACTCTCTCAGTAGTCGACTTGTTCTTTGCACTCTTGGTAGTAGACTTGTTCTTCTCTTTGACCCACTTGTTACTTATCGGGTTCTTGTTAACAGACCAAGATCTTTAGAGAGATTGGACCACTCCCATGTATTGTTGCACTTAATCACGTCGATCTCCTCATCTATTGTAAGTTGCCACTTCTCATCTTGCACCTCCATTATAGCTCTCAAATCCTTCTCAGCATGCAATTGTTCTTGTAATCTTGAAATATCTTGTTCAAGTTCCAAGCGTTGCTTATGCAAAGCTTGCTTTCTTTTCTCTAAGCCTGCTTTTAAGATTCATTGCCTATAATCTCCTTTTCAATTATCTATTGCAAACCACCTTTTGTAATCTCTAACCTTTGGATAACAAGCTCATCTTGCCATATGTCTAAGCTATCCGAACTGTACAGATGCACCATTGAGCTTTCCTGCACTTGGTCCTGCTACTTATCCAACATATCTGCATGGTTCATCGAGCTACCTAGGCTCCCCACTGAACTTTCCAAGTTGTTCACCTACTCCACCGAGCTATCCAAGCACTCAATTTGTTCCACTGACTTAACTAAGCTATGTAAACGCTCAACCAACTACCCAAGCTGGCCTCATGCTCCACCGATTTGTTCGGGCTATCTACATGTCTTGGCAACCTCTCCAACCTACTTGGTTGTCTTGTTGAGCTCTTTAGTTTCATGTGCTCGGCCTTCGAGCTATGTGACATCATCAACAATGTCGTTTCTTCTTCAATATCATCTATGAGGTTGATCATCTCGTCCTTGCTACTCTCAAATTGACAATCTTTTGTAAAATGTCTAACCATACCACACCGGAAACACTTGTCTAAGTAACTGTCCTTTGCATAATGGTCATACTTGCCACATTTGAAGCACTCAATATTTGAGTTGTTCGTTCGACCTCCTTTCCATGGACCTTCTTCTCTTCTGTGCCAATTCTATTGACCAGATTGTTCTTTTTCTTCTTCCTGTCCTTCGCTTTTATCATTAGGATCACTTTCTCTACCTCTTTGGTATCGTCCTCTACTTTGAGTTTTGTGAGCCTCTCCCTTCATTTGGAGTAGATGATTAAGTGGACCCGACAAGCTCTTAAACCGTAAGCATTGACAAGTTCTTGGATTCTTCAATCACGCACACCACGTTCTCAAAGTCATTAGTCAAAGACATCAAAATCTTCTCCACAACTCGGTTAGCAGGCAATGTCTTTATATTTCTTCTAATTTGATTCACCACGGTTTCAACCTGAGTTAAGTACCCGAGTACTCCTTCAATTTCCTTCTTCTTCATGCTTTCCAACTCTCCCTTGAGTGTTTGAAGTCAGAACGGTTTTACTCGGTCATCCCTTTTATATGCTTTCTCCAATATATCTCATGCTTCTTTTGAAGATTTGACACTTGATCTCTTCTCAAAGCTAGACTCATCAACAACTCGATATAATATGTGTAGGGTTGCCTTGTCCTGCACGCATGTTTCTTTCAATGCATTCAACTAAGTATTCAACCAATTAATGGTGTTTGCTGACTCTTCATGACCATTTTCCACCACCTAACAATTATCTTGGGAACTAAGGAGGGCCTTCATTTGGAGACTCCAATTGTCATAGTTAATCATTTTTGTCAACTTGGGCAGGGACACATTGTTTGTAAGACTGACCATATCACTCTCTTTTTCAAACACAAGCTTTCTCTAGCTCTCTTTTTTTCTCACTCAGACACTCAAGCTAACTAGCTCTAATACCATTTTATAGACAACAAACTCTTTATTGTGAAAAAACATGATTCACCTCATGTTGCTGTTTTATTTATGCAACCTACAATGCAAATTATAGACCTACAATTTTTTGACCATTATACTCAAAATAGACAAAAAAAACTATAAACGGCTAACTCATTAAGCACCTAGACTCTAACGGCTAGTACATTAACTACCCACAATGACTAATTATCGACTAATAAATTCAAGTTTATACAAAAACAACTTAAAGAGGAACGAACACAGGGTGGGGAGATGCAATTTCGAATAGAAGTGGAACTGATTAGCATGGTTATGCATCGAAATATGCTTCGCCTACATGGTTTTTGCATGACACCTACTGAATGTTTGCTTGTGTATCCATTCATGATTAATGGAAGTGTAGCTTGATGTTTACTAGTATACTTTACCAAAGAGATAATTAATGTGATTTGAAAAGAACCTTTTTTTATTTACCTATATGTTTTTCTCAAGTTAAAAAAAACCTAGTATATATCCTTTTACGGTTGCTATGCAAATTTTTCCCTTTCAAATTTCTTGCAAGATTTCTTACTTATTCTTTGTAAATAAAAATTATACATGTTTGACATGTTATATCAGAAGCTTAAGTTTGATCCTGTATAATTGAATTTTGTTTACACATTCATCCTATTTTGCTTGACCTTATCGTTTAATCTAGTCAAAATAGAGAATCCAAATCAACTATTGCTAAATAGCAAAAAATATGCTAGAATTTCTTCTGTTAAATGTCAATATGCTTTCAAATTAAAAATTCTTTATGCATATATATATATATATATATATATATATATATATATATTATTTTTATATATATATATATATATATATATATATATATATATATATATTGTATTCATGTACATAGTCCAGAAGTACAACACCACTTGAATGATCAAAACATAAGCATATTGCTCTAGGAGATGCAAGGGAGCTTGCTTATTTGCATGATCATTGTCATCCAAATATTATTTGTCTAAATGTCAAAGCTGCAAATATTTTGTTGGATGGGGACTTTGAAGTCGTATTGTTAGAGATTTTTGTTTAGCAAACCAAATGGGTTACAAAGATACTCATGTTATTACTACAGTACGAGGTACAATTAGCCACATAACACCTCATGAATATCTCCCAACTGGAAAGTCTTTAGAGAAGACTGATGTTTTTGGATATAGTGTGATGCTTCTTGAGATAATAACTGGATATAGGGCTTTCAATTTAGCACGACTTGCCATTAATGATGAGGTTATGTTGCTTGAATGGGTGGTACTATTATGTTTCCTTAAGACATGCTATTATTACTAGATCAATTAGTAGCCATGTGTACTTTACCAAGTGTTAAAAATCGCACATCGAGTAAAGATAAGGCAAATTTATAATATATAAGTGAGTGGAAACGTCATCTTAAAAAGCGATTTTGTAAGATTCATTTAGACTTAAAGTTTACTTGTATAAAAAGAAAAAGTATTATGGGAAAAATGTACAATATAGAAGGAAATCCAATTGTTGAAGGAAATATTTTGGCACTAAAAACAATTAATTCCTAGTTGTTTATTTGTTATTGTTCTACATTCCCACTTGAAATTAAAACCCTTTTGTTCCCTATTCTATTTTTGTGTTTTCATATAATTTGCCTATGAAATACCACACAAAATTGAGTTGGTTATTGTTTTTATCCTAGATTATTGAGTCTAATCATTTTGGTTGTTGTTTAATTTATTGTTATTGCATCAAGTATGTTATAATGTTAACACCAATGACCAATGGATTTTATTGACAAATACAAGAAATTATTTTAGTCCCAAGAGAAAGCACTTTTGAAGGAGCAAAAGTTAAAGACACTTGTGCATGCAAATTTACGGAGAAATTATGATGAGGGGAACTAGAGAATTTAATTCAAATGGCCTTGCTATGCATACAAAGTTCCCCTTTGGATAGACCAAAGATGTTTAAAGTGGCGAGAATGCTAAAGGGGCAAGGTTTGGAAGAAAAGTGGGATCAATGGGGAAGAAAGACGATATGATCTAAACAAATTACAACCCCTTCAATCTCTACATTGCTTTACGAATCAACTTCAAATAGTCCACCAAATGAACTGTTTGGTCCTAGATGGTCTTTGTAGAAACAAATAGTTACTCAAAGCTAAAAAATGTTGGTTTAGTGCAGCGTATAATTATTGTGCCTTGCAGTGGTAAATTGAAGTTCATGTCTTAATATTCCTTAGTCTTTGATCGTTGTTCCTTCACTGCATGTTCACCTAATGTTTCTCCTACATTTTGAATCGGTTCTTCATGAAGTGCGGATACAAAGTTAAAGTAGTGTCATAATCATGGTTGTTGTTAATACGAACAATTTAGTGCAAATACTTTGTTTGTAAGTACTGCAGAGGGAGAATATATAATATTTTAGTGATATATTTGATCTCTCTCATGATTTAAGCATATATGAGCTAATTTAAATTACATGTTTTAACTAAAGAAGGATTTTATTGTCAACTGTGACATTGAGAGCAAAGTGTTTAATACGAAATAATGTTTCTTTCTATATTTGAATATCGTAGAATTTTGAATAGATTGTGGATAAAAGTATATTAGTATACGAAGATGTTAAGATGTGTAAAAGAGATGTAGTCCCACGTGTTGAAACAATAATTTCATGGTATTTGGTTACTTGTAATATTTTAAAATTGTCATTTTTATAATTAAATGATTTTATTGTTCTTAAATAAAGTAAGTAGTAAATAACATTATATTTCTTTTATGAAATCAATAAATATTTATATAAAAGGGTACTTGTAATGACTAGATTAATCCATAAAATATATTAATCAAACCATTACATAGATAATATAAGGCAATTTAGAACATCCTAAAACTATACATAAAGAGTACATTCAGAGTCCCCTAAAAGGTTTTCAAAAGAAAGGAAGTTCACAATATTAGTATTTTTATTGGATTATTTTTTGTGTGTATGTGTAGGTGGGTGGGTGTGGGGGGTGTGTGTGTGTTAGAGGGGAGGAGGTATAGGTGGTTGGTGTGTGTGCGCGTGTGTGTACGTGTGCTTGTGCTTGTGTGTGTGTGTGTGTGTATGTGTGTGTGTGTGTGTGTAACATCCCAATCATAACACCACTTTCATATCTTCTCACAACCTTTACTACTAAGCTTCATTGTCTCATGTACTACCCTCTACTCACATGAATCACACATGTCATAGAAGGTGGATAATAACCCACATACAAAACACAAGGGTAAGCTTATTTATTTTTATAAAGTTCTATTATAGATTTCATATCATATAATTCATGTTTCAAACAAACATTTCATTAGAGGTGTCAATTTGGCCCCTAGCCCATGGGCCAGCCCTGACCCACTCTTCATAAAGCCCCCTTTTAGGGGGCCCCCAAATGAGGGGGCCAAAAAAAAGCCCCAACCCCCAAAGCCCCCTCTCTAG
>Ga0209589_1011776_pt1 | contig 12160 bp, 7 predicted proteins | sample CowpeawhiteBW_FD_187525 | JGI IMG/M metagenome (GOLD analysis project Ga0209589, IMG submission 187525) | Root nodule microbial communities of legume samples collected from California USA - Cow pea white BW (SPAdes) (version 2) | ecosystem: Host-associated > Plants > Roots > Nodule | place: USA...
TAACTCTTCCCCATCCATTTTTGTGAGAACTAGCGCACCACCTGAAAATGCCTTCTTCACTACGTATGGGCCTTCATAATTTGGAGTCCATTTCCCTCTGTGGTCTTTTTGTATAGGCAAAATCTTTTTCAAGACTAGATCACCTTCATGAAACTCTCTTGGACGAACCTTTATATGTAATCACCATTTTCTGCAAAATCTTCTTTATATTCTTATTAGCAGCTTCAACGACCCCATTCATTTTCGGGCGATAAGGAGACGAATTGTGATGTTGAATTTTGAATTCTTCACATAGCTCTCTCATCATTTGATTATTCAGATTAGTTGCATTATCAGTGATAACTTTATTAGGCAACCCATATTGACATATCAACTCCTTTTTTATAAACTTTACTACCACCTTTCTAGTCACATTGGCATAAGAAGCTGCTTCCACCCATTTGGTAAAATAGTCAATTGCAACCAGAATGAAATGATGTCCATTTGACGCCTTCGGCTCTATGGCTCCAATAACATCTATTCCCCACATCGCAAATGGCCATGGTGCAGATAGAACATTTAAGGTTGTAGGAGCTATATTAATATAATCTGCATAGGTCTGACATTTTTCACTTTTTTTCACATGCATGTAACAATCATTCTCCATAGTCAACCAAAATTAACCTGCCCTCAAAATCTTTTTAGCCATAGAGTGCCCATTCATATGTGTACCAAAAGCTCCTTCATGAATTTCTTTTAATATCAACCTTGCTTCTCTTGCATCGACGCATCTAAGGAGTACCATGTCATGATTTCTTTTATACAAGACATCCCCATTTAGAATAAAACTTGAAGCTAACCTTCTCAAGGTTCTTTTATCATTCTCAGAAGATGTTTCAGGATATTCTCAGCTTTTGAGGTAGCGCTTTATATAAAAATACCAAGGCTTACCATCTGATTCTTCTTCCACTAAATAACAGTATGTTGGTTGTTCATAACCCCTCATCTTAATCATCGGTATTTCCTCATCTTGACTAATTTCAAACATAGACGACAAGGTGGCCAAAGCATCAACTAATTGGTTATCCTCTCGTGGAATGTGATAGAACTCAATGGAATCTAAATGCTTCATCAATCCTCTAATGTATGATTGATAAGGGATTAACTTTTGGTCTCTAGTCTCCCATTCCCCTTTTAACTGATGAACCACCAATGCCGAGTCACCATACACCTCCAACACCTTCACCTTCGACTCGATAGCTGCCAAAATACCCATGGCGCATGCTTCATATTCTGCAACATTGTTGGTACAACTAAAGCACAATCTTGCTGTCATCGGAATATAATGATTCTCTGGCGAGATGAGCATTGCCCCTATTCCATGTCTAAGTGCAATTGATGCTCCATCAAACAGTAATATCCAAGCCTTCTCATGATGGCTACCCTCATTTTCACCAAATAGGGCAAGAATGTCCTCATCTGGGAATTCAGGTTGCATAGACTGATAATCTTCAATGGGCTGTTAAGCCAGATATTCTGCTAAAGCGCTTCCCTTTATGGCTTTTTGAGTCACACAGACTATATCATATTCTGATAACAACATTTGCCATCGAGCCAATCCACCAGTGAGAGCAGGCTTTTCGAAAATATACTTAATTAGGTCCATCTTAGATATCAACCAAGTAGTGTGATTCAACATATATTGATGTAAACGATGTGCTGCCCATGTTAATGCACAACAAGTTCGTTCCAACATAGAATATCTTTGTTCACAACCTGTGAACCTTTTACTCAAATAATAAATTGCATGCTCTTTCTTCCCTGTCTCATCATGCTGCCCTAAAACACAACCCATCGATTCATCCAACACAGTTAAATATAAAATGAGGGGCCTCCCCGATACCGACGGACGCAGTACGGGAGGATCCTACAAATACTGTTTGATTCTATTCCATTCCACAACTTGATTCTTACACAACAATCTAAATATTGGCTCACAGGTGGAGGTTAATTGGGAGATGAATCTAGCAATGTAGTTCAGTCTGCCTAAAAACCCTCACACTTCTTTTTCAGTATTAGGAGCTGACATTTCCATTATTGCTCGTACCTTATCTGGGTCAACCTCAATACCTTTTTCACTGACAATAAAACCCAATAACTTTCCTGACTTTACACCAAAGGTACATTTAGCCAGATTCAATCTGAGTTTAAACTTTCTTAACCTCTCAAACAATTTTCTCAAATTAACGATGTGATTATTTTCTGATTCAGATTTAGCAATCATATCATCCACATAAACCTCGATTTCTCTATGCATCATATCATGAAAAAGAGTCACCATTGCTCTTTGATAAGTTGCCCCAACATTTTTAAGTCCAAATGGCATTACTTTGTAACAAAATGTTCCCCAAAGCGTTATAAATGTTGTTTTCTCCATATCTTCCGGTGCCATCTTAATCTGATTATACCCGGAGAATCCATCCATGAAAGAGAACAATGAAAATCTAGCAGTGTTATCCACCAAGATGTCAATATGTGGCAATGGGAAATTATCCTTAGGGCTAGCTCGATTCAAATCCCTATAATCAACACACATTCGGACTTTACCATCTTTTTTAGGCACATGGACAATGTTAGCCACCCATTGAGGATATTTTGCTACAGCCAAAAACCCTACATCAAATTGCTTCTTCACTTCTTCTTTAATCTTTAGTGACATTTCAGGTTTCATTCGTCTTAACTTTTGTTTAACTGGGGGACATTCTTCTTTAAGTGGAAGTTGATGTTGCACTATATCAGTATCCAACCCAGGCATATCCTGGTATGACCAAGCAAACACATCTCTGAACTCTTTCAACAAATCACATAATTTTCCTCGTACCTCCTTACTCATGTTGTTACCAATTTTAACCTCTTTTCTCTCATTTTCATCCCCTAGATTAAGTATTTCAATGATCTCTTGATAGGGTTTTATTTCTCGGTCTTCTTGTTTCACTAACCTTAACAACTCAGAAGAAGGTTCCCAATCGTCTTCATGATCATCATCCATATTATCGATAAGGTGCTCAAAATTAGGAATATTGACATCATTATTTTCAAAACATTCATTGTCATATCTGCATTATTTGGATTTATAAAAGAAAATAAATAGACAAACAAAGTATGTAGTGAAAGAAAACATAACTGAACATCACATTAACTGAAAACAAAAAATAGAACCAGTCCATAAAGACATCCTAGAATGTTTTGGGGAAAAACAAAATAAAAATAACAATAACAAGCATTACATTTGATTGAACTTAAACACCACGGGTAAATTCAAGGCCTTCCAATTCTCGATCTGCATGTTGGGAGGACAAGGTTGCACCAAACTGGAACTTCCTTCCCCAGATTCATCTTCAATAACTGCAACTTGACTAGCATTGATCCATCCAGCACTACGAAAGCTCTTCTTTAAGTCACAGATGGAGATCTTTCCTACCCTCGGCTCACGACCCTGCAAGCGAGCTAAGCTTCGTTCTTTCTTTTCCTCCATTAATCTTCTTTTGTCCTCCTTAGTAGGCTTGTACTCCAGGCCGTATCTGTTCTTGTTCTCAACAATTTTCAGTGGAAATATTGGTCCCTGTCCAACTTTGCCTAGGCCTTTCCCATATTTATAACCTTCTCTCAACATAACCCTTGCCATCATCAGAGAGGCACATGACAAATATGGCTTTATCTGAAATGGTTCAACATATGTATTCCCCACAATTTCCAAAGCTTGAAAAGCCGTCTCAAGAGCCTCCTTTGTTGTTTCAATATATCGAGCAGATGAAGGACCACTCACCAGAAAATCTTCCTCTCCTGAAACTGTTACCATCTTATCCCCCATTACATACTTCAACTTTTGATGCAAAGTGGAAGGCACCACCCCTGCAGAATGAATCCAAGGTCTACCAAGTAAACAACTGTATGCCGGTAAGATATCCATTACTTGAAAAGTTATTTGAAATACACACGGACCAACTTGAACTGGCAACTCTACTTCTCCCATCACCTCTCTTTTGCTACCATCAAAAGCTCTCACAATCATAGTACTTGGCTTCATAGGGAATTTATCACGTGATAACTTCTCCAGCGTCACCTTAGGCATCACATTTAGGGAAGAACCATTATCAATCAACACACGAGCTATGACATGGTCGAGACATTTAACAGATACATGAAGAGCTTTATTGTGTCCTCTTCCTTCAACTGGTATCTCATCATCCGAAAAAGTAAGGAAATCATTAATGGTAATATTATTAACAATCCCTTCAAATTTATCCAACGAAATATTTTGTTCAACATGAGCCCCACTCAGTATTTTCATTAGCAACTTTCGGTGAGCTGTCGAATGCATGAGCAATTCCAAAAGCGAAATACGAGCTGGCATACGATTCAACTACTCCACCACCTTGTATTCGCTTTGTTGTATGAATTTCAAAAATTCACCGGCCTCTTCATCTGATATTTCTTTTAGTTTATCTCTTTTGCATTCTTCTTCATCTTGTATCGTCTTTTCTCTTAATATCTCTTTTGCTTTTTCAATTCCATCATTTACTTTACTTTTATGGCATACTTCCTTCCTTAGATCTGGTGGTGTAAAGAAACGACCACTCCTTGTTATCCCACCAAGACCTAATATATTTTCAACATTTGGACCTTCATGCACAGAAGTGTTTTCAACTTGTTGTCCCTCACCTAATTCATGTACTCCATACTTCCATGGAACAACTCTATCACTTTCATAAGGAAAAGAGGAGGGCGTTTTTATCACTATGTATTGCCTTCCTTGTTCCATGAAAGAAGGGGCAAGTCTAGTGAAATGAATCACTAAAGGTTCTGGCGTGGTTAAATTGGATTGTTCATCATTTTGGGCCAATACCTCCTCATCCTTCTTTCCATAAAAAACTTGCAGGAAATGCTTATCAATTAGATTTTGCAACTCTAGCTTGAACTCCACGCAATCATTAATAGAATATTTGGCACCCGGATGGAATGCACATGCATTACTCAGATCATATTCACCTTTTACTAGCCCCATTTCTAATAGTGCTTCAAGAATGAATTTCATAGAGCTCTGAATTTCACTCACTTTTCTTACCAACCTTTTCTCCCTGACCTCAATAGCATTTGTTGAAGTCTTCTCATGCCCCGACAAAGGGTTATTTTCAATACTGGGTTTATCTTCTTTGAATGTCAACCACCCTGCATCAATCAAAGATTGTACCTTATACTTGAGAGGAAAACACCTTTCTGTCGAATGCCCCTTTACCCCTCCATGGTAGTCACATGTAGCATCTGGATCATAACTCTTGGAAAAAGGAGGTTGTTGTGGCTTCATTGGGCAAATTGCAACAAAAGATTTACGAAGAAGCATCGGTAACAACTCTGTGTATGTCATAGGAATAGGAGTAAAATGAATAAACTTCCTCTCCCTTCTTGTATTAGTACTTTGACCTGGGTTCTCACTCTCACTAGCAGTCGCATTCTGAGGTTGCAACTGATTGTTTGAAGCAGGCTGTATTTGGTAATTAACAGGTGCACGGTTATCCCATGCGGATGCGGCATGAACTTCAACTTCTTTTTTCTTACTTTGATTGAAACCTGGTTTTTTGGTATTTGCAGCCGCGGGCGGGCCATATGCAATTTTACCATTTTTTATCCCAGTCTCAATCCTTTCACCAATGATGATGATGTCCGCAAAATTAGAAGATATATTCCAATTCCCAATCATATGCTCATAAAATGGCGGTTGTAATGTATTCACAAACATTGTAACCATCTCCTTATCATATAGTGGTGGCTCAACCTGGGCAGCTATCTCTCTCCAACGCTGGGCATACTCTTTGAAAGTTTCATTTTTCTTCATTGTCATGTTTTGCAATTGTATTCTGTCTGGTGCTGTATCCATATTAAATTTATATTGCTTTATGAAAGCATCAGCTAGATCCACCCAAGAATGAATATGAGTCGGCTCAAGATGCATGTACCAATTCAACGCTGCCCCAGCTAGGCTATCTTGGAAAAAGTGGATAAACAATTTCTCATCATGAGTATGACCAGCCATCTTTCGACAGTACATTGTTATATGGCTTTTTGGACACGTAGTCCCCCTATATTTCTCGAACTCAGGCACTTTGAACTTAGGGGGTATCACCACGTCAGGGACCAAAGATAAGCCTACAGCATCACCGAATCCATAACTTTTATTCCCTTCAATAGCCCGTAGTCTTTCCTCCAATATCTCTAACTTTCCCTTGTTATTCTCAGTCGATGAAATCACTTGAGCTAGTGTCTTTTCTTGTAAACCCACACCTACAGTCGAAACATGTGGTGGAATCGATACATTAGGATCTGTGTAGGTTGTGATTCCAACCACACTTTCTCCTGGGCGTACCTGGTTCCTAAAATCAACCATCCCAGTTGACACTTGGAACTGCTCATTAGGTAATGAAACAAGTATGCTTGTATTACCACCAGAGAACGGAATCTTAACTTGCTCTACATACTCTGCCATTGGAGGTGTGTAACCCGGGGGTAAGCCATAAGGTGGAAAAGCTTGAGATGATGTCCCTTGACTCATAAGATGATGTGATGGGCAAACCGGAGGTCCACTTGATACATGAGGATGAAAGCCTGGAGGGTAGGAAGTACCACCGTCAACTGCTGAACTTTCTCCTGAACTCTTCATAGTCCTCAATGCCTCCAAGATCTGACCCATTTGATCCTTTATTTGGCTGATTTCACCCTTCACTTGGCTAATTTCTTCCTTTACTTCCTCGTGTGCATTTTCCCAATCCTCCATTGTTTTGGAATTTGCCCGAGTTCTATAAAGGTGTCTCAGAAACTTTGCCGTATTCATTTACTGTCACTCTTCTGTTTAATTTCAAATGAAATGAGAAGTGCAAAAAAGGAAAAGAAAAGACAAAATGCAAATGCAAACATTCTAGCTAGAAATTATAAAGCTGTGCGAATAATACTGCGAGTAATAATGGAAATTAACGCGGAATAAAGTAGTCGATTCAAACAAAAATCCACAATGTTCAGAAGTTCATAACAATGAAAAAGAAAGAAAGCATAAACATCAACTGCGAGCTCTAGCCACTATATTCTTCATTTCCCCTACTAGCTCTCTACAGTAACCGAGGAAATCTTCGATTGCTTTTGGTGGATTGAATATAGGCATTGCAATCTCAGCATCAGTTAACATCCTGGGTACATCTTCAATTGCTCCGTTAGCTATAGCTGCTAACTTTGAAAAACATCCTCTCCAATACTCTACAGTTCCTTTTAACTCAGCACATTCAGTTATCAATCTCTGATTTTCCTCCTCCGACTCTGCCCGATACCAACTCTCCTCAGCCACTTTTGCTTCATAAGCCGATACTGTATCCTTCATCTGTCTCTCAAACTCTCTGTTCCTGTACTGTATGTCATTTTCTAACTCTGCTTTATACCACCGCTCTTCTTCTAGCTTTGCCTCATAAGCTGTTGTCATTTTTTCTGTCTGTTGCTCCATCTCCTTAATCCTAACCTGTGCATTTCGCAGCTTGTTTAATGCCTCCCTTTTGTCTCTCGCCAATTCTTCACATAATGCAATTTTCTCACGTTCAGACAATGCCACTGCTTTCTTCTCTTTGCCTCTCAAAGCTAACTCTTTGTTAGCTGCCTCGAGATCTTGTTGTACTCTAAAGTGATGGTTTCTTTCCTCTCTCTGCTTCTTTATTAATACATCACAAGTTCTGATCCTAGCTTCATTGTCATGTTTGAGATCTATATATTCATGGTGAGCTTTCTGAAGATCATTAACAAGCTTAACATTTTTCTGCTTCATCTTTTCTATTTCTTCCTTAAGGGTTTTGACTTCCTCACTCTCCATATCTTGTTGTTCTGGCATGAAGGCAACTGGTTTGAACGGTAGCTTCACCACTTTAACCCTATCCATTACCCATTGCTGATAAGACGTCTTCTCATTTACTATCCATGGCCTAGAGTCTTTCTCTGCACGCACCACACTACCCCAAGCACTTCTAATTCGCCGGAGTAAATCATTAGAAGTCCCTTCTTCATAGCAATTCCACACTGCAACTAAAGATTCTGGATTTGGTGCACCCCGTATAGGATATCCAAATTGTCTTTGTGCTAATATCGGATTATAATTAACACAATATTTGGTTCCTATAAGAGGTACATTTGGGTACTCCCCACAGTGTATGATATGTGATCTCTGCTGCCAGGATACCTCTCGTTTGATCATTCCATTATGTAACTTAGCAAAAAAACACACCCATTCTTGCGCTCCTTTAGCTGTTGGCTTGTAATTTGGACTAATATGAGAAGTAAACCATTTATATAATACTGGCAAGCAACATGACAACTTCTTCTTCTTAGATTCATAACACATATTCAAATTTCCATAAACATCAGCTAAAATTGTTGTGACTGGGTTTTCTGCATTGATCTTATATGCTATGAAAACATTGATGGCTGAGAGATCAACAAAGTTATCGATGCTTGGAAAAATCATGACGCCATAAAGAACGAGCGCCAGTACATCCATGAAAGTTTCCCCCATGTCTTTATCAACCAATTGACGTAGATGTCCCTCTAGAAACCCTTGAGGAATGCCTTTGATGGTTCCCTTCGTAATCATTTTGCTTTCTAACTCGGCAGGGTGTACCTTCAAGATTCCTGCTAGTGTTGAAACAGATGTATTTTGCGTTGCATGCTTGTAAGGAATCTTGCCTTCTAATGGTAGATCTAGAATATCCCCAAATTCCTCCACTGTCGGCACTAGTTGAAAATCCTTGAAGGTGAAGCACCGGAGCGGCGGATCATAGTATTGGACCAAAGCAGTAACAGCTGGGACCTGAGTATCAATCTCTAAAAGATTCAGTAAATTCCCATACTTCCTTCGAAAACTGTTCCTCTGGATAGTCTTCATCTTCCCCACCAACTCTCGAAGATAAGTCAAGTTTCCTTCCTTTGCTCTAATTGACTGCTTCTTTTTTAGTGACTCTGAACCAGAATGCTCTCCAACTCCAGATTCCCTATTAATTTCCATTTCTTCTCCAAGAAAATGACACAACTTTATAATTTTCTACCTAGAATGGATACAATGAAAATGTACAAGAAAAAAGAAAAAATTACAGACTACATGATGCTATGAATAATTTATATAACTTATTACAACCCAAAGAAAAGAATACAAACCAAGAAATACAAATAATAAAACAAAGATAAAATAAAATAAAATAAAATAAAATAAAATAAACAGAAAAGGAATTATAGGAATACACATCTCCCTTTCGTGCCTTATAAGGTTCAAGCGCATAATAGGATTAAGGTTTGTATATGTGCTCACCAAGATAGTCTCCTATGTCCTAAGGATAAAAGGTCACTAGAGTTATGGCCCACTTCATGACATTTCTAACAACAGTTGGTAAACAACACGATGTGAGAGTATCAAATGCAAACCTAAACCCCCACCTGCAAAAGAGATCCATACAAAAACATATTTTCTACCCTAAGGTTCAATATCCACAAATATGTCATACACCAACAGGAATATATACATAAATCCAGAAAGGAAAAAACAAAACATCTAAATTTAACACATCGCTTTCGCATATTTGATTAAATAGGCTTTACTCTCTGTTGTCCCCAGTGAAGTCGCCATTTGTCGCAACCTAAATCGCGAAGGGACAACGAACTAAAAAATAAATTCATTTGGAAAAAGAGATTAGAAGTCGCCACCATAGTTTATTCTGGAAAACTATGGAAAACCATAAAAATAAAATAAAGTCTACGAAAACCAAATTTAGGGTCCGGGAGTCGGTTACGTGTAGGAAAGGTATTAACACCCTACAACGCCCGCCCAAAGGTGGTACCTGTAATTAAATTTGCAAAAGGGATGTGTTTATTTAAATATTTATTTTTCCCATAAATAAGAAAATATTGAACAAAATTATTTTTTGATTAAAAGGGACCCGACAAGCCTTAACCTTGGTCCTACGTATTCTCATAAAAAAAATGAGAAATTAGGGTTACGTAGTTCTTTATAAAATTATTTGATTAAATGATTTAATTTTTGAAAGTTGTCTTTTAACATATTTGACAAGCAGTGTCGTGCGACGCGAGTGGTCAATTAGACATTAAACACTTTTTTTATAACTTATTTATTGAAAAGAGAGTGTCATGTGACGCGAACGGTCAATTAGACACCAAAAACAGTTTTTAATATTTTTGCATTTTAAAAGTGTTGTAGGACGCAAGCGGCCGATTAGACACCAAAACATTTTTTATATTTTTATATTTTTAAAAGAAATGTCATGTGACGCGAACGGTCAATTAGACACTAAAAGAAAGAATAAAGAAAATAATTTTAAATTTTTATTTATTCTTATTTTTCATTTTTGAAAATTATTTTAATTTTTATTTCAATTTAAAATATTTTTATTATTTTTTAAAAAACGTGATTGAAATGTGAAATTTACTTAAAAAACGTAGAAACGTGATACATAAAGAAAAACGCGGGGTGCATAAAATAAGCGCGGGGTGCATTAAAGTAAAACGCGGGGTGCATAAAGTAAAGTAAACACATTATATCTAAGAAGAAAATAAAGGAGTTGGGTGTGTGCTTAGTGAAAACGCAGGTACGTAAAGTAAACTAAGACTTAATGTAAGGGGTGTGGGAATATTAAAATCCATGAAGAGGGAATATTAGTGAAAACGCAGGTACGTAAAGTAAACGCATGAAGCAAATAAATAAACAAAATCCAATATTAAAAGCAGGGGTGCATAGATTGAACTCTTGAGGTGCGTGAAGAAACAACTTAAATATGCTAACCTTAATAAAAATAGAGGTGGTGCGTGAATGAATTATGGTGGTGCACGAAGCAAAAACTTAAACCTGCTAACCTTAATAAAAGAAGAAGGGTGCGTGAATGAACTATGGTGGTGCATGAAGTAAAAACTTAAACCTTCTAACTTTAATAAAAGAAGAGGGGTTGCGTGAATGAACTATAGTGGTGCATGAAGTAAAAACTTAAACCTGCTAACTTTAATAAAAGAAGAGGAGGTGCGTGAATGAACTGTGGTGGTGCATGAAGTAAAAACTTAAACCTACTAACTTTAATAAAAGAAGAGGGGGTGCGTGAATGAACTGTGGTGGTGCATGAACTAAAAACTTAACCAAACCTTAAAGCCATATAAAAACGCAACCTCAACTCTTACTTCGTCTCCTACCTTCCGCAAACGGCCACCACCCAAACACCATGGTTGTCCCTGTTCGAGACCCACAAGCGGACCACCACCGGCGGCGAACGGCCAACAACGGCGGCGAACGACCAACAACGGCGACAACCCCTAATGCCATCAATGACGTTACCAACACCAACACCTTCTCACATCGCATCACCCCAGAATCCAACACTGGTTCAACCGTGGCTCACCATCTCTCTTGCCGCGACCACCACAGCAACGCTGGTGACCACCGCGAACCAACACTTACTAAAGCCGACACCAGCATTACACTTCTCAGAATGACAATGTTCACCGTCAAATTTTATTTTCCAGTGGCAAATCAACTCCTTTCTATTTCTTTCTATTTCATTATTTAATTGATTTGCATTGTAAAAAAAAACAGAGAAGTGTTTTTGTGATATGAAATTGTTTCAATTGTTTTTACCGGCATATAATCAACAATCAAGAGCCTCAACTCAGAATACCATACAACATTCAAAAGGTTTGAAGATAGAAAAATGGATACCTATTTTGCAACTCTGTTTTTGATTTCAAATACTGTTGGTTTGCCCGATTGGTTCTCCTTTGTTGCAATTGCGAATTCAATGATTTGAATAAAAAAGTTGCATGGCCGTGGTGCCAAAAAAAAATGCAGAGGGTATTTGATGATGAATTAACGTGTGTGTGGTAACCTCCTCTTGTTTGTGTTAACTTAATTAGTAGATGGGGTGGGCAGCAGTTGGAAGAAGTTGGGATAGAAGAAAAAATCGTTCCCTCCAATCCACAGTTTTTATTTTCAATTTTAATTTTTAATTTTTAATTTTTAAATTTATTAATTAATAAAAAACGAAAATATAATTTTTAATTATATATATATATATATATATATATATATATATATATATTTATATAT
>Ga0209589_1011780_pt1 | contig 12155 bp, 8 predicted proteins | sample CowpeawhiteBW_FD_187525 | JGI IMG/M metagenome (GOLD analysis project Ga0209589, IMG submission 187525) | Root nodule microbial communities of legume samples collected from California USA - Cow pea white BW (SPAdes) (version 2) | ecosystem: Host-associated > Plants > Roots > Nodule | place: USA...
AATCAGAGGAAACTGGGCAACCCAGTTCGTGTCGCCTGGCGGGCTACCCTTAGCCGCCAGGCGGTGCATATCAAAACTCAGAAAAACAAGCGCTCGTGGCATGAGCAGCCTGGCGGTCCTTCAACCCCGCCAGGCGGTTTCTGGAAATTTTCAGAAATTCAACAGAATTCGACACAAACTCAGAATACACATTACAACCATCCAATAAAGCATGAAAACATACGATTATTGTCAAAACACAAGTAAAAGCTCCCCTAACCTGGATTAAAGCTTTCCCCGATATTCTTCTACTTCTTTCCTTGAACTCCAGCCCCCACTGATTCACCCACACCCTTAGTTCCTCACTGAATTTCGCACTCTGTGTCTACCTCACAATACCCTCTGCAGAAAACTTTCTTTTCCCTCACAATTAGGCTCTCTAGTGGTGTTTTAATGGTGAGTTCAGTTTCCCCTAACTGATACTTCTGCTAGGCTTTTCCTTAACTTTTCAACTTCAAATGCAGACCAAAAATGACAAAAATTTCTTTCCTTGAACTCCAGCCCCCACTGATTCACCCACACCCTTAGTTCCTCACTGAATTTCGCACTCTGTGTCTACCTCACAATACCCTCTGCAGAAAACTTTCTTTTCCCTCACAATTAGGCTCTCTAGTGGTGTTTTTTAATGGTGAGTTCAGTTTCCCCTAACTGATACTTCTGCTAGGCTTTTCCTTAACTTTTCAACTTCAAATGCAGATCAAAAATGACAAAAATGAAGTTTCCTTTGGGTCTCCCAAGGTTTGAACCCACATCCATGCACAAGCCAACTCAATGCCTAACCAATGCAACCAATTAATTTTTCATACTAACCAATACAATTCAATAATCATAAAACCCACAACACGTTCTAATATACACAAAATAATACAAATTTAATAACACACAAAAAAATAGCATACATAGGACTCGAACCCAAGTCCTCTCACACAAACCAAGTACTCTCAACCATTTGAGCTAGCACTTTTCCACATCATACATTCCGCATTTATTACTTTAAAGGTTCCCCTTACCCACACTTATCCACTTAATTACTTAATTAATTATTTAATTTTTCCCGGGTCTTACAGTACCCAAGAAAAATGCATCTAATACCCCTGGAATCAAGCTTTGTGCGTCATGCAGTAGGAGAACTAGAGTATGATAGGCATCCAAAAACTTTTAGGTTGGCAAAATCAGGTTTTATGGAATGAATCTTTTCATAAGGAGATATATTTTGCAAAAAAGGGGTTGGGAGTCTATTAATAATATGAACAACAAGCTTTATGGAGTAAGACCAAAAAACATTTAGAACTTTTGATTGAAAGAGAAGAGAACGACAAACATTAAGAATGTGTTGATGCTTCCTCTCAACAATGCCATTTTGTTGGGGAGTAGCAACACAAGTAGTCTCATGAAAAATACCTTTAGTAGCGTAAAATTCATTAAGAGAAAACTATTTTCCTTTATCAGACCTTAATATCTTAAGTGTACAAGAAAACTGATTTTCTGTTAAAATGATAAAATTTTGAAGTGAGGTTTTGACATCAGTTTTGTGTTTCAAAAGAAGGACCCATGTGAAACGACTATAGTCATCTACAATGGTTAAATAATATTTATATCCATCAATAGAAGTAGTAGAAATTGGGCCCCAAATATCAACGTGAATGAGATGAAAGAAACAAGATGATTTAGTTTTGCTAGCAGAAAATTGAAGACGTTTTGGTTTAGCAAAGGCACAAGCATCACAAGCATCAACAGATTGAAAAGAAATATCATGATATTGAGAGGCCAATGTTTGAAAAACTTTATTTTAAGGATGGCCAAGTTTCATGTGCCACAAATTACAATAATCACTAGTGTTATTAAAAACAAAAGGTAAATGATTTGATTCTGAATCTGAAGCATTGTTATTACTACTGCTATGGAGATAAAAGAGCCCTTGGTACTTTTTAGCTACTCCAATCGTCTGGTAAGTATTCATCTGCACAATGAGACAATTGTTTTGATGAAAAATGACGAAACAATTGTTGGAAGACAAAAGTTTGGAAATAGAAACTAAGTGAATAAAGAAATCAGGAACAAATAGAGTGTTATGCAAAACTAGATTTCCTAATTTAATAGTTCCTAAAAATTTGGCAGTAACAAAATTGTGATTTGGCAAGCGTATAGAAATGGGAGAAATGGGCTTTAAAGAATGAAAAAGAAACTTGGAGGAACATATATGATCAGTAGCCCCACTGTCTATAATCCAAGAATAATAGTTAGAGATAATAGAAGGACCTGGAATTTGTGGAGAACATTGGTTGACGCTTGCCATAGGAGGTGTAGCAGTTTGAGATTGCTTCAACAAACCAAGAATTGCCTCATATTGTTCTTGAGAAAAACTACATTGAACATGTGGTTTATCAGGTTGTGTGGCAGAGAAGTCATTGGAGGTAGTGGGTGCAGGATTAGTCATGTTAGCAGAAAGGTTGGATTGAGCAGAGCTTTGTTTGGTACTTGATTTGTAGCCTTGAGGAATGCCGTATTTAACCCAACAGTTTTCAGAAGTGTGGTTCGTTCTCTGACAATGATCACAGTATTTAGAGCGGCCACCAAACTTGTTAGCACGTCCTCGTCCACGAGCAGCAGAGGAGCCTCCACGAGAAAAATTGAAATTCTTATTCGAATGTTCTTGAAAATTAAGATTGGCCATCGAATCTTGTGAAGTTTGAGATGAAGAACTATGGAATTCACGTTCTTGTTGAAGGACTAAAGAAAAAGTTTTGGGAAGAGGGGGCATGGGCTCCATGAGCATGATCTGAGAACAAACTTGGGAGAATTCATTGTTTAAGCCTCGAAGGAACTTGATAACACAATCATCATTCCTTTCTTGTTGGATCTTGATCAGTAAACCACAATTACATGGAGAAGAACAAGTACAGAGAAGAACAGTTCTATACAGAGATAATTCTTTCCAGACAATTTGTAAACGGGTATAATACTGAGAAACGGAAGATTCACCTTGCTTGCAAGAATGAAGATCTTCTTGAAGATCAGCAATACGAAACTTGTCTCCGTGAGAAAAACGTTGCAGAAGATCGTGCCAAATTTCATACGCAGAATCCATCCACATGACCGATTGTTTGATGGGTAGAAACATAGAACATGTCAGCCATGAAATCACCATTTTGTTGCATCTCTTCCAAGGTTCATGAAGAGCATCGTCAGAAGGAGGGCACGAGAATGTACCAAGAACAAATCTTTCTTTGTTCTTGGTTTCAAGGGCCACAAGCATGTCATGCTTCCATTGCTGATAATTGGTGTCCGAAAGAGGGGGAGTAACAAGAATCAGGGCTGGATTTTCTCCAGGATGGAGAAATAAAGGATGGGTAGGGTTAGAAAGGTGATCGAAGAGAGAAGAAGTAGCGGCCATGAGAGAAACAAAGGATATCAATTTGATACCATGACAGTGTTTGTAATAATGCTCAAGAGAAAGCTTCTCATTATTATTGAATAGAGAAGAATACAGAGTGTATTGCAGCAGCGGAAGGTACAATGTATATATACAAGGAGAATGGAAAAACAGAAAATGGTAACAGTAACAGAAGAAGAGATCTGTTATCTCTCTATCAAGTATTTAATGCTAACAATTTTTAATTTATAAATTTATATCTAAATTAGTTTGTATAATAACTAATTATTTTTTTCATTTAATGATTTTCTTGTTGTAAGTGTACATTCATATTTGGAAAGAAACTTTAAATCACTTCAAATAAACTACTCCAATAGCAGTTATCATCATAAATTATTCTTCTTTAATCTATTTGCTTTTTAGTTCTATATTGTTTATTTTTTCAATGGATGGTAAGATAATATTTGTATTAAAAACTTACTATTCCAACAAGATACCAAATCTTATCATAACCCCCAAATGAATTCTTAGTTCTTTTTAAATGAAGAAAATGTAAAAGAATTCTTAAAGCCATTATATCAATCACTTTAACCAAAAATTTATATTAACATATATTTAATAGCTAAAGAGGCTATGATTAATTATTTATATACTTATTTGCCACTCTAGAAACTTATTTTGAATTTCCTTAGCCAAAAAAAAGTGATTGTATTTTACATTTTCGGGAATTAAAATAATATTTTTCTGAAATAACTTTCAAAGCATGATATGAAAAATGAATGTTTCCACATTGGTCTAAAGGAGATAATAAGTTCAAAAGAAATTTTATTCACAGATTTTAGATATTTGCAAGTGATATAAGGTACTAACATGATCTAAGAGGTTCAAATTATAAAGAAGTACAGGTCTTGTGTAAATTCTTTAAAAATATTTTAATAAAATAGTATTGATGTCCTAAGATTTTTTTCTAGACAATTTTGTTAGAATGACAACACACGTAATCTCTTAATTATATGATTACATTATGTAAACTAAATTTCAACTAGGGTAATAAATATCCATTGTTTTATTGCTACTCTACCGATAGCTAAACTAACTTGAATTAGTTAAAGATGATATAAAAGAAGAATTGATCCGTGGAGTACTAATTCGGAAATATTCCAGTAGACACAATAGCAGAATCACTAATCTAAGAGAAGGTAGCGAAAATAGTTCATTCGGAACCTTAAAAGAGGAAAGAAGGGAAAATGACAATTGTTTTTACATATAATAGAAAAGATACAATCTTTTTATAGTAATTCCCTTACAATGTAAGTTATGTCGGATCTTTTCTACCACGAAAAAACCTGCTCATTACTCTTAGTTGCTAGTATTTTCTATCTCTCTTCAATACAACAATAATCTTATATGCAAGATTACTGAACCACGAGTATTGTTTGTTCATTAAGTTTCTGCATATTTCGTCAACTATACCAGTTTTTTAAAACAGAATCAACTCAAAGGATATAAACTAATTATAATGTATAGTGCTGTCTGGTAAATTAAACAATCAGAGTAATTAGAAAAATTGTTTATGAGGTAGCATGTTCGATCTCTTGAATCTGTAGATTTTCTTCTGCTATTTTCTTTTGTTTGTTGAGATGTTCGACATTACTTTCCTTTACTGCTTCAAACAATTAGGAGACAAAATCTAACTAGAGTGTATCAGAGCTTATTCAAATGATTGCTGGTGATTATTAATCATAGAAGAAGGACTTGCTGCACATATCCAAATTAAAAAGAATTTCTATTTACAACAAATTTTTAAAATACAGACATCACAACAAGGAATTGGCTTTTTGCATGCGACATATACGGTTACACCTATGCTAACACATGATTCAGTTTATACAAGAGTTTCATACAAATCCATCGATATCAGAAATATAGCTGCCTGCATTGTCCTGCATCAATATCAAAGGGGCAATATGGGCACTTGAACACTTTTGTGCAGTTCTTTGATATCTTCAAGATAGACTGCTTACAGAGGACATGGCCACAGGCCATTAACATCGGAGGGTTATCCCCAGTTGCTTGTTCTTTTGAGACGGGACAAACAAAAATAGAATGAAACTGGAACTCGCTGTCCAATTCAACTGGCACTGGTAACTGGTTCATGGACTGCCATTCATGCTTCTTCCCTGCCATGACGTTCATAAATTTGAGGAGAGATGGCAAAACCTGGATGCCTGCTGCTACAGTCACACTCAACGGACTATTGTAGGACTGTCCCAGAAGATTGCAGAACTGCCTTTTAAGTTCCTCAGCCAACTTATCCCAGTTAGATGGCGATAGTAGCGCATGGTAAGGAGATCGATCAAGCTTTCCAGTCCATAGAAGACAACCCATAAGCTTCTGAATCTCAGTCATGTAACGAGAAGCAAAAGGGGAAAGGTGTGTTCGAGCATAACTAAGGGCTTCCTCTCTACTTCCATTTTGAACCACTTTCACAAATTGCATTGTGTGAAGTTTCAACACAATATCAGATCCACTTAGATCAAGCTTGTCACTATTAGTGACAGCCCAGTTGAGGGCTGGCTCTAGGTTCTGATTCTGCATGGCTTCAAGTATTTGATACATTTCCAGGAATGGGGATTTCATAATGGCAGCAGATTCAGGCTCTCCAACCACATTCATGAAATTGTCCCCTATCTCAAAAAGGCCCTGCCGGTAAAAATGGTTGGCAATTATTTGGTTTAATGTATGAATATCAATGTCGATATTTCTGTAAGCCTTGGATATATCAGGATTGAAATATTTTTCAAGAAGTTTTCCATACTTGTTGAGTGCTACATTTAGTTCTTTTTGTGTACCTTCCATTTGAGAAAGTGGAGCAGCTTTAAGTAAACTGGCCTTGAGCTCATTCATGACGGTTTTATAATCAAGTTCATGGTCAGCGTTATTCACTGACTGAATTGTATCTAAAACACTCTCAATTTCCTGTCTGATCTGATCAATCGCTTCTTGAGTCTTGGAACAAGATAACTTTTGCTTCTTAGTAACACGGTCAAAAGCATCTTTTATAGTACTCAGCTCCATATTGCGTAGTAACTGTATCTACAACTTGTAATGCCTTAAAAAATGCGAGGCACCTGCAAAAGTTCAGTGTTAGAAAAAACTTCATGGAACAACCACGGAAACTACTGTACCACAATTTGTTATGCTTTTATTCCAAAAAAAAAACGTTGTGGATAGGGAGAGACAGAGAATGAAATGCAAGAGAACTTGGAATCCTCCCAAAACAGAATTTCACTGCAATAAAGGAAAAGTAAAAGAAAAATACAAACTTTAGAAAAAGACAAGAGTGAAATGTACTCGCATTTTTGGTAACTCAATAGGAATTAAAAATGAAATGCTGTCAGAATACGAACTATGGAAAAAGGTTAGAGAAAGTTAGCCACATGTGCATCTGTTTTTTTTTTTTTCTTTCTGGTATGAGAAGAATGAATAATACTAAAAAGCATGTTATTAGAAAATTGTTAAGTCAATCCAAATCATTGCCAAAGAATCCATAATCAGAATAGGTAACCCTGCCTGGACATCCCCCAAAGTATCCATACAAACAATACCCGGAAAACACAGCCATCTACCAGTTGAGAAGTTTATAAATGGTTTCTAAAACTTATATTATATGATACTAGACGCAAACCTCAAGACAAACAACTATCTTCTTCCAGGACAATCTTGGCAATATTAAATGCCTTTTAATGCATTCTGGGTCAGTTTGCATAGCTACAGAGTGAGAAGCAACTTCAAGCAGCAAATAAAAACTAGTCATATTAATAATCTTTACACAATCATACTAATTGAGACTTATCTTTTCCACTAAACGAATAATATATCAGCAAAAAAACACAATGAAAGAGAATCCACCCACATTGGAGAACATAAATTTTGGTGCAGACAAATAATGGACAACAACAACAACTTACGTATAGAATAAAATTAGAACTAAACTAAACAATCCACTTACATATTATTTTGATTTGGTCAGAACTCTAACAAGGCTTCAGAAAGAATAAGTTCCCAAAGATTAAATTATTATAAACCCATTATATTAGTCAAACAAACAATTAGAATTCCGGAGGAGGTTGTATCTTAGCATTTTCTTCAAGCATATGCCCCTATCTTGGAAAAGTGATATTCCAGAGTCTGCATCATATGTTTCACAATAACTTTTACTGTCTTATTCACAACGCCAACCAAACGGTCTAGGACGAAAACAACAACAACAGGAAAATAACAGAACCTATAGGCCATTAAGTAAGTTCCACTAATATCCAACATATCAGAATACAGGTCCACTATAAATTGAAAAGAATATGTTAAAGATTCACAAGAAGCTGAATCAAGAAACAACCACAAGGAGTATCAAATCCCTGACAAAATAGAGTTGAATTCGATTCCTTCGCCGTCACAGGACCACCCCAAGGGAAGAAGATGAACGATACCAACCTCCCTACGTCCAATCGAAATTGCCTAATTTGAAATCTACGTTCAGCTCAACAAAACGACCAGTGACCATTACTTACAATTTAAGGTCCAGAATTCAAACATGCCACTTCAGCTCGAGCAAGACCCACGAAAAATCCAGAAAGATAAAAATCCAAACTATGAGATTTAACGAAGAAGAAGAAAAGATCGTGAACAGAAAAGAAAAAAGACAGCTTGATTAGCAAACCGTTTATCATTAAAAGAGTGAACCGTGTGGCATATCATACGAAGCCGAAATTGTTAAACAGTATTTATCATTTATGATGAATAAATTAAAATAAAAAAGGTGAGAGAGAAGATTAGGGTGAAGAGTTTCACAGTAATTGGTGGAACAGGGGAAAAAGAGAAGCTTACTGAAAATGTAGGTAACAGATCTGTGGAGGTTGGTTAGGGCAAAGCGTAGAGAAGAAAGAGAAAGATGAGTTTTGTGCATTAGGATGGAAAGTGTAAGAGGGAAGGGGTTACTTACGTGTCGTTGGTTCATCCACCGAGTCACTGTGCAGCCCACTTTACCTACAAAGCCCAATTTTAGATTGTAGTTTCTATCTGGACCTCCAAAAATTTCCGCCTGCATTCTATATAAATAAAGTTCCGTTTTTACCCTTTCTTGCCCTTTCCGATCTGGGTGTTGCTTCCTGCACTTATACAAATTTCTTCATCCACCCCATCAAAACAATTATCGGACCGTAATAGGGAGTGCTGATTGCTATCCAGAAAAAAATAATCCGAAACTGTTTCTGTATTACGAAAATCAATTCCAGAAGTTTAAGGGTGCAGGAAGAAAAATTATATGGTGCATGAAGTCATTTTCAAACCTCATGTACAGAGAAGAAAATATCAACACTTATGAAAAAATTCTAGTATTTGTTGTGTCTTTTTCCATGCACCTAGGTACATAAAATGACATTAATCCATAACATTAAAAGGTACATAAAAAGGAGTAAAGTAGAATTTTTATTTTTATTATTTATTTTTTAAATTATATTAAAATATTTTCAACAATCTCCCACATAATTTAAAAAATAAAATAAAACAAAATATTGTAGTTCAGTGTAAGGAACCTTCTGGTTTTGAACTTTACACCTAGTGCTTATAAACTTTCACCCGAAAGAATGCAGGGACTTGATTGTCTTGAGTTACATCCCTTGTGACCGTGTTGTTCATTATAGGTTCTAATAAGTGGGTGCAAGTTACGGTCTTGCGCATGTATCTTATTTCATGACTTTCACTTAGAGACTTGCCCATGTCTCACAATGACGGTCCCACCATCACACTAACTAGGTAAATCCTCAAAGGGTGATTTGTGACTCACACCCCTACAATAATTGTCATTGGATTTATTAAGAGGTATTTTATAAAATAATCATAATAATGCACATACCTCAACATTGGATTTATTAAAAGGTATTTTAAAAAATAAGCATAACAATGTACATACATCAACCTTATTATTGCCACAATTTATAGTACACCTCGTCATATGAATGAGATATAAAATTTAATCAAATTATTTGGTGTACTTTAGTCACAAACAACTTTGTTGTTACCCATTGAACTTCATTCCATGGGATCGTCATTCATGTGGAGATGGGTGTCCATTGTTGCAACTAATTTATGAGCTATAGTCTCATTCCCCTCGACTCAAATACTCATTGATGCATCAATCATTTGGTGAGCAGATCTGCAATATTTCTTGCTGACCTGACAAAGTCAAGAGAGACAATACCATGAGTAATAAAGTTTCTAATATATTTGTCTCTCATTCATATATGTCAGTTTTTCATTGACATTTTTACTATAAACTTTAAATATAACAATTTGATTGTTAGGATGCATTAGAATGGAAGAATGAATAGTTTATGCTTGCATAACAGATCATGACAGAACAACAACTTTTTAACATATTTCCATGATAGTGCACCTTCATCCAAGGTTAAAACATAGCCATAATCAGTAGTTGTCACCATAATCAATACCCAACTTATATTAATATATCCTTCAATCATCTTAAGAAATTTGGCATATTGACATAACTAGAAGAAACACAAATAATATTATCACTAGATGGAAAAACAATATTAAAGGTATCACAAACAAATTTAGTTAATTTATCATTTGAAGACACATCTTTAGAAATTTATTAGTATAAATAACCAAAGTTTTTTTTTTCGCATTAAGAGGTATATTAACCTTTACAGACACCCTCACACTTTGTAATATTTTAAATGTGGTTCTTTTTTCTTTCATAAAATAACTTATAATAAGTTTTATCACAATCTTTTGTGTTCAAAATATGGTAAGCAGGTTATAAAATTTCACTAATATAATGTTAGGCAAGTTAGAACTTGTAGAATAACATTTACCACATCCAAGCATTTTTTTTCTTTCGCTGCACCATTAGATTAACACCATACACTATATGAAGATGTTACTTAATGAATAATACCATAAATTTCACATAAAATAACTCATTTATATAGACATGTATTCTCATTTCTAAAGACATATATTTATCACTTCTCTTTTTAATTAATTTTGTACCTCAAAATTTTATACTTTGAATAGTCTCTAACCAAACTTCTCAACAATTATTATAATAGCATGTCATATATCACAACTTTCAACATTTTGTAATAATCAAAGAAAAACTTATAAATATTTTATTACAAGATAAATGTGTTTAACTCAAACAAATCATCACAAATATATCATTTATCAACCGAATAACAATGTCTATAAATAATAATTTATTGTCATGAAAAGCCACTTAATAACCTTGTTGAGCAATAAGGAAGCTTCTAAATTTAGAAATATGAAAAACTTATTTTTTAAAAGAAAAACAATTCTAGAAGACAAGTTTAATTTTACATGACCATCTCCTTAATTTTTGATATGAAGATTTTTATTTATTTTTTACACAATAGTAGTTTTAATATGACAAATTATTTCATTTTTTTTCATACAAAAACTTAAAATATATAGGTGGTATAGAACATCTTTATCAATGATAAGAGTAGAATATATTAAAGCATAAATTAATATAAAAACATAAGCTTTAGACATCACAACAAATTATTCAGTGAGCCAGAATTTTATTTATCCATAATTTCATTTATTGTTACCAATAGAAATAGAAATAATTATACACATACATTTTTAGGCTTAGTTGAGAGTGATTTAATTATAACTATAACAAACACATTAGTTCATAAAAAGTGTTTCTAGTCTTCTCCTTTTATATATTGTCTTTAATGTTATGTTAGAAAAGAATAAGAGAAAATTTTTCTCTAAGAATGTTAAAAAATGATTACTCAAATAATACTATTAATAATAAAATTATTATAATAATAATTATTAGAACAATTTGAGACACGCATAGCACTATCCTTATAAAAAAAACACCTCATTGCACAGGGCAATACAAATACACAATCATATGTGTTTCAAATCATATGCGTTTCTCTACCAAGATACAACAACCCGTTAGATCGATTGAGTGCAGCGAAGGATCTCCAAACCTTATGAACACCATTGTTTTAAGAGATAGTATAGAGAAGAAAATATGAACATTTATCAGAAAACTCTAGTGTTTGTTGTTGTTTGTTGTGTCTTCTCCCATATACCTAGCTGGTATTTATATGTAGAAAAGGAAGACATAAGAGTAAAATAGTAATAAGAATATAGTCGTTAACCATAAATGACATTAACGCATAAAATTAAATTTCATTGAATTCTAATTGACAATGAGTTGATTGTCATCAACATGTTTTAACTTTTTTAGTGTATTTTTTATAGGTTTTAAAAAATTGGAGTAAGGATCATTTTCTATAATGAAAATAATTAAGAACAAGTTAAGAAATAAGATGGGAGTTGAATTTTTAGCAAACACTATGATAATATATATTGAAAGAGATATTGCAACAAACTTTAGTTCTAATTCAATTATTGAAGATTTTAAGTTATTGAAAGAGTGTAGAGGAGCACTCTCATTAAAAATAACTTTCGTTTTTTTAATATATTATTATTGATAATAAACTTTATGTCACACTTTCATATATATTATTTTCATATTTTTTTGATTATATTATTATGTGTACTTAGTTTGAATAGAGAAAATAATACGAAGAAATGAAAATTTATTTTAATTAGAAAAGATAATATATATATATATATATATATATATATATATATATATATTGTAATTTGTCTA
>Ga0209589_1011781_pt1 | contig 12153 bp, 8 predicted proteins | sample CowpeawhiteBW_FD_187525 | JGI IMG/M metagenome (GOLD analysis project Ga0209589, IMG submission 187525) | Root nodule microbial communities of legume samples collected from California USA - Cow pea white BW (SPAdes) (version 2) | ecosystem: Host-associated > Plants > Roots > Nodule | place: USA...
AAAAAAAAAAAAAAAAAAAAAAAACAAAACAAAAGGAAAGGAAAAAACAACAAAAAAGGAGAAGGAAAAAGTTAAAATAGAGAAGTAGAAAAGCTAGAGGTTATGCCTTTTTAGAACAGATTTATGCCTTTTGAGAGCAGACCTATATCTTTTTAGAGCAAACATATATCTTTTTAGAGCAAACATATATCTTTTTAGCATTGGCTAGTTGAAAAATGTTCAGAGGTGCATAAGCTATGCCGTCATTGTTTTTGTATTGGGAATTTCGTGTAGTAGCTAGCTGGCCTTGGTCATGATGGTTGAAGGAGCAAAAAGCAACATTTGCTCTCAACCTTATCTCACATCTCAAGATTGGAAGGGGCAGAGAAAAAGTGAACAAAAAAAATGAGAGAATTACATAATAAAAAGGGGAAGATTCATGAAAAAAGGGGATGTTTTCATTACGACGGAGAAGAGAAGGCACCAGAGTCAAAACTGAAAACGAAAGCAAAGTTGTTAATGCATTGAGTTTTATCTTCAAGGTAAGTGTTCTTAACTTCTTCTTAGCTTATGTTACTATGACTTGATACTGATGTTTATGAATGTATGAATTGGAGATGAATTGAGTTGAGCATAGTTAAGTCTGTTGTTTATTCCCGTCCACGCACCTGCGTAAAAATGAGAAAGAACAAAACACGAGTTTTTTCTTATTTCTCCATTATCGAATAACATCTACCATACAACACCCGCATAAAAAAAATCATCCCATCCCTTTTTCCATTATCAATCTTTGTATAGGCACCCATTACCAGCCACTACCAACATCAAACAACCCTCCATTCACGCTCTCTTCCACCATCATTTCACTGTCTCTGAAATGACAATCCCATTATATCATCTCCATTAGCACCATGGCCATTTCCATTCCTTCCATTCCTCCAATCACTTACCTTTTCTTGCGCCGATAGAGGCCACCACCTTCACACACTGAGAAACTCATTCCAACAAAATTCGAGAGAAGAATGGCAAAAATAATTGCCACTGCGATGCCGCCGGCAAGTCGAAGCTTTGAACGGTGAAGTGTGGTCGCATGACAGTTGCGGACCCAGTCGCAGTGGCTGGCACAATAGGGGCGAGTCGCAAGGTCTATGGTGCCTTTCTCTCTAGCGGAAGTAGAGAGTCAGAGATCGGAAATGAATGGATGAGCAGTGTGGCCCGGCGACGGTGGCTCTGGCCGAGAGGAGGTGTATGACGGCTAGAATTGACGCTTGAGTGGGTGCCGTCATGGGAGTCGTGGTTATGGCACGGTCTCGAAATCCCTAGAGAAACGAAGGAGGAGACACTGTCAACGCTGGTGTAGGAGCGATTCCCGCGGAGTGGAGCGAAGGGCGATGGCGTTGCCAGTGAGGCCTCCAACAGTGGCCAATGTCGTTGGTGGTGGCTCTGATTGGTGCGTGGTCGGGACTGGAGCTGTGTTCGTTGATCAGAAAGATAGGTGAAAGGGAGAAGATGAATGGAGAGCTCTTAGGGTTTTGGTCTTCAAAAAATAAGGAGTTTGGTCTGGGACAGGTCTTTACTTCGCGCACCCCCTTTTTTCTTTACCTCGCACCCTTATTTTAATTTTATGCTGCAAGCACCCCTTGATGTTTACTAACCTCGCACCCCTGCCACACTTGTTTCATGTTTTACTTCGCACACCCCTTTTTCTTTATCTCGCACCCCTGTTTTAATTTTATGTTACAAGCACCCCCTGATGTTTACTAACCTCGCACCCCTGCCACACTTGTTTCATGTTTTACTTTGCGCACCCCTTTTTCTTTATCTCGCACTCCTGTTTTAATTTTATGTTGCGAGTACCCCCTTATGTTTACTAACCTCGCACCTCTGCCACACTTGTTTCATGTTTTACTTCGTGTACCATCATAATTATTAATCTCGCACCCCGTGTTTTTTGTTGGTCTTATTTTGGGTCTGATTGTGTTTGCTGCCTGCACCCCATTTTTCACAATTTACACCCTTCTTGTATTTTTACTCTATTTTCTTATTTTTACTCATTAAAACCCACTGTGTTTTATGCCTACACCCTTCATGCATTTTTTTTTATTTTTTTTACGTTCATTTTATCTTTGTCCCATCTTTTGTACACATGTTTCTTTTTTAAAAAAACTATATTTGGAAATTATAAAAAATTACAAAAAATAGAAAAAAAAATCTAAAAATAAAAAATGTTCTCTTTCACTTTATTGTGTTTGTCTGGTCGCCCTCACCGTGTCACACTTATTTTCAAAAATACCAAAAATAATTTTTTTTCTTTTTTTCTCTTTTAGTATTTGTCCGATCGCTCGCGTTGTGTGACACCCTTATTTTCAAATAGTTCAAAAACACAAAGAAAAACATAAAATTTTCAAAATACAAAAACATCAACATTTTGAAGTAAAAAGTCTTTTTAAGAACTACGTGATTCTTGATTCTCCCCTGTGAGATACGTAGGATCAAGGCCAGTCCTTGTCAGGTTCACCTCCAAAAAATTAAATCATTTACCAAATAGTTTTTTTTAAATATCTTTTAAAGAACTATGTAACCTTAATTTATCATTTTAGATGAGAATACATAGTACCAAGGTCAATCCTTGTCGGGCCCAAAAATAAAAAAAAAATATATTTGTTTCTTTTTAGAATTATTTGGCTCATTATTTTTGGGGAAAATTAATGTTTTGAAAACCACATCGACTTTGCATATTTAATTAAGTATACTACCCTTAGGCGGGCGCTATAGGGTGCTAACACCTCCTCTACATGTAACTGATTCTCAGACCCAAAAATTTGATTTTCCGCAGACTTGCTTTACTTTTATGGTTTTCCATTGTTTTCCAGAAATAACTATGGTGACGACTCCAAATATCTTTTCAAACACGTTTTCTTTTTGGTTCATCGTCCTGTCGCGATTTCGATTGCGACAAATTGAAATCAAGAACAATAAATAGATGAAGATGCCTAAAAGTATTTGAAGGAATGCATAAAAAATGACGAAATAAGTACAAACTTAAATTAAGTTAAAAATTTATTAAAACCCAATGATGAGAAAAAATGAATGCGTGAAACTAAAGTTGAAAATGTTAACCAAAAAGTGAGTGTAATATTAAATAAAATAAAAAGAAAACAAATAAATTAGATGGTAATTCTAGAACAATTGCAATGTATTAAAGATGATGGTGAATGACGTGAGTATAAAAGTGATGTATGCTTAAATATGTAAAATAAAATTATGGATGCAATTGTGAAAAATAAAATAAAATGAAGTACTAAGTTTAAATAAAATGGCTAAATAGGTAGCTAAAAGAAATTAGACTCATGGATGAGTAAAGCAACTTGGATAATATAAAACTAGAAGATTAAATAGAAAATAAAAATACATTAACAAGAAAACTATCTGAGAAGTTGTAGAGTCTTCTTCCTATTTGACTCAAACTAACAATACAATTCAAAATTATAAGAAAATAATGGAGAAAGAAGGGAGACTTTTTGTCCTAATTCGGTGTACTATGCTTTGTTCCCAAATCTCCAAGATTAACCAAGATCATTGTTACAAAAACAAATCTTGGAATTAATTACAATGAAATAAAACTAATTGGACCAATTAAGCTTTTTGCTAATTTGAATGATCCACAAAATATATTGCATTTAATTCTTGAAATCAAAACTTGGAATTAATGAAATAAAATTGAATGGAGCAATTCAAACTTTTCCAAATTTGAATGGTCCACAGAATATATTGCATTTAATTCTTGAAATTTTGATGGCCTTTAATTTAGCAAAATTGACTTCTAGGAATTAATTTGATTGATTCACAATCTTCATAAGTTGTGTCCTTGAGTTGCTAGCCCTCCTCATCTCTAATGGACTGCACAAGATTGGACCTTGATTTCCATCAATTTGGCCCACGTTAAATAATCTTGGATTACCATTCTCCTAAAAATATATGCAATGTGGATGGATGCAAGTATAGAAAGGATTTAAAGAATAATTCTAATGTATTATTTCAAAGAATAGGGTACCATATATATATATATATATATATATATATATATATATATATATATATATATATACACACACACACACAAGAGTGCTATAATTCCTCATCTATTAAAAGGAATGAGTGCACATATTTGCTCACAGAGATAATAATGCCTAAAATTATAGCTAATACAATATTTGATTACATAATATTTGCTAATAGAATATTTGACATATCTTAACACCCCTACTCAAGTTGGTGCATGGATATCACACATTCCCAACTTGAATAGAGACTCATTAAACACTCTGCTTGACACTCCTTTAGTGAGAACATCAACCAACTACAATTCTGATCTTACAAAAGGAAGGGAAATTATTCCAGCTTCAAGTTTCTCTTTGATGAAATGTCTATCAATCTCCACATGCTTTGTTCTATCATGTTGCACCAGATTGTGAGCAATTGCTATAGTCGACGTATTATCACAATACAAACTCATAGTTTCATTTTGTTTAAAGCCCAAATCTGATAGCACATTTTTAATTCACAAAAGTTCACATACACCTAGTGCCATGCCTCTGAATTTTGCTTCAGCACTAGATCTGCTACTACAAGTTGTTTTTTACTCTTCCAAGTTACAAGATTCCCTCCTACAAAAGTAAAGTATCCAGAGGTAGATCTTCTATCATCTTTTGAACCTGCCCAATCTGCATCAGTGTACCCTTCTACTTTTAAGTTTCCATGATTTGAGAATAAAATCCCTTTTCCAGGAGTGGACTTTAAATATCTCAAAATCCTCTCAACAACATCCATATGAAGCTTTCATGGGTCATGCATAAATTGACTAACAACATTCACTACATAGGTAATATCTAGATATGTATGAGACAAAAAAATTAATTTTCCTACCAGCCTTTGGTATCTCTCTTTGTCTATGTTTGCTGAATTTGAGCATTGAAAGAGTTTATGATTTTGTTCAATTGGTGTATCAACTGGTTTACTCCCAAGCAATCCAGTTTCTGATAGTAAATCAATATTATATTTTCTTTGGCAAAGAAAAATACCATGTCTTTAGCTAGCTACTTCAATACCCAAAAAATATTTGAGGTTTCCAAGTTGTTTCATCTCAAATTGAGATGCAAGGTATTGTTGTAAACTGGAAATCTCATCATGGTCATTTCCTGTAACAATCATGTCATCTACATATATAATCAAAGTTGTAATTCTTCATTTTCCTCTCTTCAAAAATAAGGTGTGATCATTCCAAACCATGCTCTTGGGGACTGTTTTAATCCATATAGAGCTTTCTTTAATTTGCAAACCTTCATTCCAATTGAATCTGTCATGCTTGGTGGAGAATCCATATAAATTTCTTCTGAAATTTCTCCATGTAGGAAAGTATTTTTCACATCAAATTGTAGAAGAGGCCAATCTTCGTTTGCTGCTAAAGACATATGTATTGTCACAATATTGAGCTTGGCTACCAGTGTGAACGTTTCTTGGTAATCTACACCATAAGATTGAGTGTAACCTTTAGCCACAAGTTGTGTTTTATACCTCTCAATAGTTCCATCAGCTCTATGCTTAATTGTAAATACCCATTTGCAACCCACATTTTTCTTCTTTCTTGGTAAAGACACAAGATCCCAAGTGTTACTTTTTTTCTAAAGTTGTCATCTCATCAACCATTGCTTTGGTCCATCTAGGATCTGCCAAAGCTTCATGTATATTACTAGGAATAGAAATTAAAGATAATTAAGATACAAATGATGCATATGACTAGGATAACCTGTGAGATGACATGTAACATCCCTAAGGAATATTACCTATTAAAATAATTAAATAAGAAAAAGAAACTAAAACGTCGTAATTTTGATTATCCCAAACGCGGGAAAATTTTAAAATTATTATCCAAGGCTCCAATATTCAACTGAAATTAAAAATATAAAGTCATTGCAAATTTCCAAATTTCAAAATCATAATGAAAACATATGAAAGCATAGTAAAATTCCTAGCTCTATTCCCAGCTAGCCCTCACTCCGTCGCTTGAGCATCCTCAGCATCACCTGTATCATCATCTGCTCCTGTGTAACGAATCACACGATCATCGCCAAAACCAAACAGAAAGGGTGAGCTGATAAAAATAAAAGTAACATATATAATCACATATTATAAATAAGACACCCATCTTAATTAACCTAATTAGTTCTTGGCCAAGACCTTAAACCCTAAGGCTTTTCAACCTTCAAATCACACAAATGGTTAGCCTTGGACTCAGGAATATGATGCTCACACGAACCTGCCCGCTTATGGTCCTGCCTCTAAGAACCTCCCCGCTCGTAGTCCTGCTCTACGGACCTGCCCACCCGTAGTCCAACACATGTGATCCACCAGCTACGTACCTCCCCGCATGCAGCATCTCTCAAGTGTGAGCACAGAACATACCCTGCCGCTAGGCACCACGTAGTGCAGGGACCTTTCCTGCTGTCCTATCACCTGGCGGTTATTAGCAGGCCGGCAGGCGCTATACTAGAGGCATACTGTTGCTGGTTTTGGCACTTAAATTGGTTGGTTCTACAATCCAGATTGCTTTAAGGTATATTGTGCATTTACTTTTCAGGATCTGATTATGATTTCTCACCAATCCCGACCTGATTTGATTTCTCTATAACCCATCTTTATCATTCGAACATTTCAAATTAGGGGTTTACCTACCCCTAGGTAGTTACCGCATGCCTCAGTTCACCGATAGCAAAACCCAATCTCACTCATTTATTGTACCTAATTAAGCTCATCAGTAACAATCCTCCACTTAATCAATGGTTCATGTATCACTGCTCTTTCCAATTCCACTTGCTCAACGCATTAGAATTCGTATTTCCAACTTATCTACCATTTCTTTCCAACTTAATTAATCTCTACTGTCATTGTTCCCTAATATCAGATTATTAGTTTACCATAATGTTCATTACCTATTAGACATCAATGCATTCCAATTGCACTCTCCAATTCAATACCCTACATATAAGCATAACCACTTCTTATTCCTCTATATTTCCTCCATTCAAGCTAACTTTTCTCCCAAACCAACTTGCCCAAAATCTCTCTCGCTTCCACTGCACCAGACTTCTCCATACAGAGCTGTCCAGCTGCCATCGCCAGGCGGCCAATAAGATTGCCACCAGGCGGCACGTTAGTACTTGGGTAAAATCCTAGGTTTCTTGCACCTGCGAACCCAATCCTTCTCTTCTACTTTTCCATCAACCACCACACATTAATCTTGCAGAAACACTATAATTTTATGCTACTAATCCACTCCATAACCTCATACCAATTTAATTAATACCTCATTGACGTCAAACTTTTGAGAATTCAGAATCCTCCATGCCCTTAATTGAACCTTTAAGTTTCATAATCACAACCCAAATTTTAACCACTCGAAAAGGCAACATACCAATATAATAAAACATCCAATTAAGCAAAGATATCCCAATGGAACCTTAATACATGATGAAATTCACGAAATCAAAGCAAAACAACAGCAAACACAGCGCATCGTCGGGCAGAATACAACCCACCGCCAAGCAACTCGAGGCAGAACCCAGAAACTGGGTTAAAACTGATGTGCTGCCTGGTGGCACCCTCATGCCCGCCAGGTGGTTTCTGGGCGGAAACTCGGAATTTTGCGAAAAATAGCATAATTCATCAAGGAGTTTCGGGCATTTCGATTCATACAATCAAGGTACATTAAGCACGAGTCAAAACGATACCAAACAATTAAAAACAACTCCCCTTACCTGGATTCCTTGCTAAAACACGAATTTAATGTGCCTCTAACCCCAACAACACTCGTGTTCTTTGCTTGCACCCCCAAAACTAGTTCCCACTCCAATTCTTCTTTACAGTTCGCGCCAATTCACTGGAATTCTTCTGCCCAAGGTTTCACACGCAGTTCCAGACCTTTCTCTGTCTAATCTCTCTCTCTCTCTCTCAATCTTAATGCTCTCTTAATTACTCTTTTACTCCACAAAAACGAAAAATAAAATAAAAATGGTTTAATGGTTATTCAACACTCATAAATGGAATGTTTTCAACCCTCTAAGCTACCTCTCTTGGCTGCTAGGATTCCTAAACCCTTCCATAATCATACCAAACAAAAATTTGGAAAAAAGAGAGTAATTTTATTCTTAGCAAGGTTTGAACCCACAACCCATCAATTACCAAGTCAAGTGCATAACCAATTCAACCAATTCATATTTGTGATAATTCCTAAAATTCTAGGATTACATTATCACGTCTCATATTCAAATATATCAACAACAACAAAAAATGCACAAATCAAAATAACACACAATTGACATACATAAGACTCGAACCCAAGTCCTCTCACACAATTAAGTACTCTAAACCATTTGAGCTAATACTTTTCCACATCATAGCACTCTAAATTAAATGCCTTAAAGGCTTCTATTACCGACATTTATTAAATAATTATTTAATTAACTATTTAATTCTTCTCGGGTCTTACATGACACATATTTAATAATGGGATATTTAACTTTGGCTTGGAGGTCTTGTTCATATTTAGCTAGAGGTTGACCACGGTTAGAACAGGGTGGAAGATTATACTGGACAGTAATAGACTCAATGTTTCGTGTGTTGGTGGTCTCATGCAGACAAGGATCAATTTCATGATCGGATTCATCTAAATTAGTATTATCAAGGGTAGAATCAAGAGAAACAATTTCATGATTAGTTTCAACTACATTAGTATTATCAGAGATAGGATTAGAAGGTACCTCTGAAGAGTCAAGCCAAACTTGTGGAGAAGATTGAGCCAATTGGTTAGGATCAAAAGACACTCTATTATCCAAAGGAGAAGTTTCCATATTTAGGATTGGCTCACTTCCTGCAGAATGATCCTCACACGATAATTTATCTTTACAATATAATTTTATATCTGGGATATCAAACATACTAACATCATGATTATGCACTTCACTTTCATTGCCGCCCTGAAGTGTAGAATCAAGATAAAAAAAACTATGCTCATTAAATGTCACATCCATAGAGATATAAAATTTCTTTGATGGTGGATGGTAAGCACAATAGCCTTTTTGAGTTGATCCATACCCAACAAAAACACATTTTAAAACTCGCTCTTCAAGTTTTGTATGTTGATGTGGATGTAAGTGAACATATATAACACATCCAAAAATATGAGACAGTAAAGAGACCATGGAAGGAAGGATACAATGATCAGACAACATATCTAAAGGCCTTCGAAAGTTAAGCACACTAGAAGGTGTTCGATTAATCAAATAAATTGCAGATCTCACAACCTCACCTCATAAATGAGATGGGACATTACCATCTATCAAAAGTGATTTTGTCACCTCTAATATATGTCTATTTTTTCCCTCAGCCACCCCATTTTGTTGTGGTGAATAAGGACATGTAATTTGATGTAAGATGCCTTTGGAGTTCATGAACTCGATTAACTCAGTCTTAAAATATTCCCCTTCATTGTCTGATCAAATGACCTTAATATAGGTGTTAAATTGAGTAACTATCATATGATGAAAGGAATGAAACACATTATGTAACATCCCAACCAGATATTATGGGTTTAATAAAATAAAATGAAAATAATATCAATACCTCATTTAATATAACTGTAATTTCCAAAAACGCGGGAGTTTTAAATTCTTTATTTCATAATAAAGAGAACTCTAATTTCAAAATTCTCAAAACTTAATAAAATACTAAAATCGGTCTCATAATAGTTTACAACTTTATTCAAAACTATAATGATAAAAACTCAATAAAATTGTTTCCCATGAGTTTCTCCCGCTTCGTTGCTAAGCCTCACTTGATCCACCTACAACATCATCTACTCACGTGTACCGCGTACACGATCATCGCCAAACATAAGTAGATATGGTGAGCTTATAAGTAATACATCACATACATAAAAGATATATATTTACACCAGATAAATCATACAAGCAACCCAAGAAAATTTCTATCCTTTGATTTCTATACCATATGGCCATCACCATGTTAATCGTGTTCTACGTCTTCTGATGAGTATCTCAAGATGTCTTGCTACCACACCTACCAGCCACAACTTGTAGAGCACGTGTGGGAAACCATACTATGGACCACACTCTGCAACGTCAGGTGGAGTTCCCAATACGAATAATATTCGTAATATCCGAAGACTACCAAACTCGTCAGCTTAATTACCGAGGAGGGCAATCTCACTAGACCATCCATACATGCCACAACGTGCATACTCACATCGGAAACACTCGCCAACCTGAGCCACAACTCAAGAGTTCCTCGTGTTCATCCGCCATCCCGAGCCACAACTCAAGAGATGCTATTCCAAGCCACAACTCAGGGAATGTCACATGCTTAACCCCTATCCCGAGCCATAACTCAAGGGATACGTTCTGAGCCACAACTCAAAGAACACCAATAAGCCCACCTTCGAGATATCCCCAAAGCCTTGTAGACCACGCACATCCAAATCATGCAAAACACAAGTCTGACCTTTGCATTATCGCCTGGCGCCGCTTTTGAGCCGCTAGGCGCAATGTGCTTCCAGACTGCCTGGCGGGGGACACATACTGCCAAGAGCCAAGTGCCTCAGTGCCCATTGATCTATAGACATCACCTGACGGAACCTCCCTCACCATCAGGCGCTGCTCGCTCCAAACCCCAATGTTTTGTAGTTATCACCTGGCGGGTCAATCACCATCGCCAGGCGCTACACCAGTACTTACGTAGTACTAGTTTTATCACCCCAGATTTGATTCTGATCCTTCTAAATATCTTCACGGTACCTCACATAATTATCAATCGCATATTTGCTATGCTATGATCTTGAAATTCACCTTTCTTATCTGTTACTATCATAGGCATACTCAATGGTAGGTTCATTCTCTTACCCATATCAATTCCTTAGAATCCATTAAGTGCAAACCATGTTATCTAACTTTAAGCCACAGTCACAACCTAGCTGATCTATCGCAATGTCCAATCATTTCATCAATCTCCACTTTCTTAAATGTGACATATCAATTATACCTTACCTTAGAATTCACTAATAAAAAAAGGCCTTTTAACGTCCGATATTTTAGACCTTTGACGTCTGCCAAAACACCGATGTCGTACTAGGTAACGTCAAAATAACGTCAGAAAATAGAGAAGACGTCACTTAACGTGGGGCCAATAGGGGTCCAACGTTATCCAACGTCGGGGCCAAAAGCAGCAGACGTCAATTTTTGCACTAAATGGAGCCAAAAAATAGAGCAGTTTGACGTCTTGTGGGCTCTGACAGACGTTAAATAATGTCGGCCATGGTAAGTTCAGACGTTAAATAACGTCTGTCAGAGATCCACCAGACATCAAACTACTCTATTTTTTTTTTAAATTTGGCTATTTTTACAATATTCCCACACCTGAAAATCAGAAAATTCCCAGAACAGTTTCATAATAATTTCAGCACAATTCTGGAGTTACAGTTATATCTAATAACACTTAAGTTTCAACATATATTCTAAACTAATATAAATAACACCAAACTAAAAGTTTCAACATGATATTTTTATACAACAAAGTTTTTGAAAGGAGTTCTAATTCCTGTGGTATCAACTTCATCTTTCCAATAGATATGCTGCCCACTCTTGTCTTAGTGTGTGGATAATGTCATCCGGTAGAGGTGATGGATTCTTGAACCGCTGAAAAAGTAATACAACTTCATTATGTATGAATATCATTCTTTAAAGTTTGATATGATTTATAACATGTGAAAGATGTATATATATATATATATATATATATATATACACACACACACACACACACACACACACACACACACATATATATATATATATATATATATATATATATATATATATATATATTATCTCTATCCATTCATCTTTGATTGCAACTCGAATGATTGTTCTTATCCAAGACATGACATAATATCCACATTCTCATGAATCTTCTTGCTTATTACACTAAATATTACAAATAAAATAAACACATATCAAAGTCATAAGTTGACATACAGAAATTAATAACTTTAAACTGAATGAGTTCTAACCTTTGGATATAATACTTTAAGTTGTTGGCCTCTAG
>Ga0209589_1011786_pt1 | contig 12151 bp, 10 predicted proteins | sample CowpeawhiteBW_FD_187525 | JGI IMG/M metagenome (GOLD analysis project Ga0209589, IMG submission 187525) | Root nodule microbial communities of legume samples collected from California USA - Cow pea white BW (SPAdes) (version 2) | ecosystem: Host-associated > Plants > Roots > Nodule | place: USA...
CACCCTTGAGGGGAGATGTTGGGAATAGTCCAAGTGTGAGTCAAAAAGTCCCACATTGGATAGAAAAGACAAAGTTAAACACTATATAAGAATAAAGACCCATAACAACATTGCCTTAAGGTTTTGGTGTAAAAGTGGTGTCTAAGGTCTTATATGTGTAAGACTAATGTTATATAACCATATAGAACCATAATCTCCCAATAACCATATGCCATGACCATGACTATAAACCATATATGAAAAAATATAACCTATCAATTTGGAATCTCTTTGTCTCTACAATCTGGGGAACTTAGACATGATATGTTACGGTCCAAGTACAGTTGAGTCATTTGCAAAATTAAAAACCATTAAGGTTGAGATGTGTGACCGATTGAAGAACCTCTACTCCTTTCACAAGGTTAGATTTCCTACTGGTGCACAAACATGTGAGATTTCTGAATGTAATTCTTACATGGATAAATTTCTTACTAGTCTAGAAATAATTGAGGTTTCTGAATGTGGATCTTTAAAGGAAATTTTTCAAATACCAATGCATTATGGTAAGGTTGAATTTCTTAAATTGCACACTTTGACACTCCAATTGTTACCATCCTTTAAACGTTTTTATACCAAAGTGGAAGAATCTTGTTGGTCACATATGACAGATCCTCAAACTACAAATAGGGGACATGAAGAAATTAATAAAGAAGAAATTCAAAGTGACAGGAGGTCTCCTCTTTTTGGGCAAATGGTATGATATTGCCTACTTTTTCTCTGATTTTAAATAATTAGTTCAATTGTTGTAAATATATTAACTATGTATGTATGTATTTTCAGGTTGAAATTCCAAACTTAGAGAGTTTGAATTCATCCTCACTCAATATCCATAGCATATGGAGCGATCAACACTCGTCAAGTTTCATCTTTCAAAACTTGATAAAATTAGTTGTGAAAGGTTGTGATAAATTGACATATCTATGTTCATTGTCTATGGCTAGCAATTTGAAGAAGCTGAAAAACCTTGTCATAAGTGATTGTTCGATTATGGAGAAGATTTTTAAGACTGAAGGAAATAATGCAGACATGGTGTGTATTGATGTAAATAAGTACATGTTTTTAGTTGATTTAATATTAAGTTTATTATTCTTGATCACACTTTACCTTGGTCATTTTCGTTAACTTCTATATGTAATAATAGTTTTCTTTCATCAAAATACAGGTTTGCGTCTTTCCTAAGTTAGAGGAAATCCACCTTAGCAAAATGAACAGATTAACAGATATGTGGCAAACTAAAGTGAGCGTGGACTCCTTTTCTAGTCTCATTTCTGTGAATATTGAAGAATGCAATAAATTAGACAAGATTTTTCCAAGTCACCTGGAAGGATGGTTCGAAACTTTGGACAACTTGAAAGTTTCTAGATGCCATTCGGTGGAAGTGATTTTTGAAATCAATGATTCTAAAGAAATAGATACATTTGGAGGGATAGACACAAATTTGCAGGTTCTTCTTCTTGAAAATCTCCCAAAGTTGAAACAATTGTGGAGTACAGATCCAGAAGGAATTCTTAAATTAAGAAATTGCGGACTATAGAAGTATGTTATTGTGATGAACTGAGGAGTTTGTTTCCGATTTCTGTGGCAAGGGATGCTTCAAAGCTTGAAGGCATTTCAGCATTCCATTGTGAGAATATGGTAGAAGTTGTTGAAAGTAGAGATGCTTCAGAAGCTAACACTGATCCATTAGAGTTTCCTGAACTAACATATATGAAATTAGATGTGTTATCAAATATTGAATGTTTCTGCAGGGAGAGACATGCTATAAAGTGCCCAAAATTAAAGGAGTTTCATATGGGGGATATCAAGCTCAAAACAATCCTTGAAGAAACCAGAAAAACAACAAACAAAGGAGAAAAAGAAGAAATATGTGTTTTCTCAGCTGAAGAAGTAAGCAATACTCCAACTTTCTTATTGTAAAAGACAAAGAGATGTTAGTAAAATTGATATGTTTGATAGTGAATAAAAAGTTATAAAGTAAAATAAATATAAAAATAGAAATATCTAGAATAAAATGAAAACTAAATTTATTTGGTTGACCCATATAAAAGATTAGCTAAATAAAAATTAAAATAATAAAATTGTTTAATTTTAAAGAGATATAAAGGAAGGTAATTTTATTTCTATCCATAACTAATATTGTTTATTATTATTATTATTATTATTATTATTATTATTAATATAGAATTTTTTCCATAGAATCATCGGGAAGACACAACAATATGGGAGACCTGAGTTCAACTCACACAAGGAATTGACATCACTTTCAATCCAAAGTGATACTTCCTTATATGATTTGGAAGTGATGTCAATCCTTTATATGGTTGGACTCAGATCTTATTGATGTTGTATCTCCTTGATGATCTTCCTCGAAAGATCCATTAGTGGTATCATAATCCAGTTAGTCTTGGTGACCTCCTCATACGAGTACAATATGATTCTTGTATCAAAATCCTTCTTGATGAAGGATTTAGGTAAGCATTTGAAGTTAAGATGAACGACAGTTTGAATAAGGGATAGTCGTGGTTAGGAATACTTCTGCTCAAGGGGGAGTGTGTCAATATGGAAAGGACTCACCCTTGAAGGGGAGAGATATTTAAGAATTCAAATATGAGTCTTAAGAATTCAAATATGAGTCTAAGCCCTACATTGGATTGAAATGAAAAAGTTGAACACCGTATAAAGATAAAGACCCATAAATCCATTGCCTTAAAATTTTGGATTAGAAATGGTGTCAATCTCTTATGTAGGTTGGACTTAGGTCTCATTAGTCTTATGTCTCCATATACATAAAATTCACCCTATCTTTAGTAACCAAAGTTTTAGTCCAATACCATTTATAACTTTCATTTACCAAAACCAAAGTGATTGTCATAATAACCACTATCATCAAGCAAATAATTAGATGTGACATTAAAACGAACATTTTGAGCATATTTAACTCTTGTAAGTAGTAATTGCACTCCTATACTGGTTTGCAAGAAAACATCCCGAACACCAACAAATTTTGAAACATCATAATTACCCATTTTTAAACTCCAAAATCACTAGAAGCGTGAGATGCGAAGAACTCCTTGTTTGGTGTAACATGTAGTGTAGAACCACTATCAATTATCTACAAACTCTCATAAATACAAGATTAACAAAATTAGTCACGAAGAAGAACAATATCACTACCTCTAGTAGTAGTAACATGACCACTATCTTCATGCTCATGCTTTTTCTACTTACCCATTTTTCGCCTTTGTTCTCATTTTTCCATTTACAACAATATTTTTGAATGTGTCCAGGTTTATTACAATATTTGCATGACATATTCCTATATCATGTCTTGGACTTACTCTTGCTATTCTCTCTATTACCCTTTGGTTCCTTTTTTTGAATACTCTCCCTATTCTATTTGACAAACACCTCAGATTGAAATTTGAAATATCTCTTAATACTCTCATAGAGTATTCAATATTTATAGTCCTAAAATCTCATCATCAAAGTTGATACTCAGTCATAACAATTGATCTAAGAGTCCTTAACACTCTTTTAAAGAACTCCCTTTCTACCTTAAATTCATAAAGCAATTCAATAGATATACAATTTATTATTGTCCGATTTAAAAGCATACAAAGATTCAATATTCTCCCACAAAGTTCTAGCATGTGTCTCATTAGCAATATGATTATAAACATTATCTTCTACATAAAAGCAATGTGATTATAAACAAATGTAATTTCTTCACAAACAACAAATATTTTATTTTGCCCTTCCACAAATGATAATTTATACTATTTAAAGCAATCATCTTTGTATGTCCATCATTCGAGCAAGTAATAATAGCCCCAAACCAAGAGCTTGGAGGCCACTCGAATGGGAAAACAACAACACAACAACCAAAAATACCTATATATATATATATATATATATATATATATATATATATATATATATGAAGTGGAGATCATTCCCCCAAACGCTACAAGAAAATCTCTATATGATAACCAATTTTAGTGATAAAATATAATTACTCACTACAATGACTAATTTATAAAATTACAAATTATTGGTTATTAAAGAAGTCACTGTTATGAATAAAAAATTATAATTAATTTGTAAATTGGTCTCTAAAATTAGCTACAAAGGTTTTAGCTACCACAAGTTTCTAATTTAGTTTCCAATTAATTAGTGACCAATTTAAAAATTACTTAGTTTCCAATTAATTAGTGACCAATTTAAAAATTAATTCATATGTACATCAACATTACAATGAATCTCTTAAACATAGGATGTTTCTATTTTAATTCATGATTTAAGTTTCTTAAAAGAACAAACAAATAACCAATCAAAAACAAAAACCATACGCAATTTTATTGATCATAAACTGTTACAATATTTCAATGCAATTACAAAAACCAAACAAATTTGAAGGGGGTAGTGTAGGCATTTAGTTCATATATTTGAAATCTTTTATTTCTTTTATTGTTTAGGTATTACCCAACTTGGTGTGCATGGAAATTGACTTCAACGAAGCACAAGAATTGTTAGGGAAGTACCAAATGTCCCGTCTAAAAGAACTCACTTTGATTTCAGTTGAAAGTTTTGATCTTCTCAACCAGTTTCCATACAAAATGCCAAATCTACAAAAGTTAAAATTTATTTCTTCTTATTTTAAAGAGTTAGTGCCAAGAGAAAACATTGCACAACAAAAAGGATTGGGGATCGTATTGCAGTTGAAGGAATTAGTTTTCATGAATTCAACGATGAAGCATCTAGGATTTGATGGAGGCCAAGTTCTAGAGAGACTAGAGCTTTTAAGCTTGGAAGAGTGCAATGAATTGACAAATTTAGGTCCTTCCTCTCTATCATTTACTTACTTGACATATTTGGAACTGAAGAATTGTTGGAGATTAAGAAATTTAATGGAATCCTCGACTGCCAAAAGCATGGTTCAACTTAAGACCATGAAGGTAATCAACTGTCCTAACATAGAGGAAATAGTAAGTAATGGCGGAAATAAAGAAGGCAAAGTGATGAAAATTGTATTCAGCAAATTGATTTCTATAGAACTTGTGGGACTAAAGAACATGAGAAGCTTTTGCAGTTACAATGAGTGTGAATTTAAATTTCCATCACTGGAAATATTGATTGTAAGAGAATGTGCAAAGATGGAAAAATTCAGTGAGAGAGAGCCAATAGCACCAAAGTTAAAAGATGTCTTTGGTGTGGAAGGAAATGAAAAAGCTAAATGGGAGTGGGAAGGTGATTTGAATGTCACCATACAAAAAATTTTCAATGATAAGGTACTCATTCTCTTATTCATTTATTTAATGTTATTTCTCCTCATTTTATTAACTTTTCTTGAAAAAAAACAAGACTGGAAACTAGAAATCGTAGTTTTTTCTTCATAATATTAATTTTCTGATAAAATGCATTCAATGTTAACATTTCCAATTTAAACAAAAATACGCCCAGAATAACGTGATCATGTTTTCTTTTAATTTTAAATTAGTACCAAGTGATGTTCACACAACAGAGTACACGTTTACAAATTTCCAATATAATAATTTAGTAGCTTTTTTATATATCAAAAATTATGTTTTTAAAATAAAAATTACGTAAACATGACGGTGATAAGTGAGTAATTATTAATTTAAAATGATTTAAAGTTTTTAATAATTAATAATTATAATATAACACTTTTAATAATCACTGTTATATATTTTAAAATAAAGAATAATTAATTTAATTTAATTTATATTTTAAAGGTGGAGAACTTGTTTAACAATTTGCCTGACTTTACAGGTCACTTTTACATACAGTGAGAATCTGAGTCTTGACAATTATACTGAATTTATTGATCAACTATGGCATGGCAGACATTCGGTGCAGCATAACAGCTTTGGTTATTTGAAAAGGTTGAGTGTATGGAGATGTGATAATGTAGTGCATGTAATTCCGTCTCATTTGCATTCCTGCTTTCACAATTTGGAAGAGTTAGATGTATGGGGTTGCATTAATGCACGTGTCATATTTAATATCAATGATGAGAACAGGTTCACAAAAGCTTCCGGAATATCCCGTCTGAAAAAGTTGTCTTTAGATGCTCTACGTAATCTGGAGCATGTATGGGACAAGGATCCGGAAGGAATTATTGGCCTTAAAATGTTACAGGAAGTGCGTGTTTCAAGATGTCAGTGTCTTGAAAGTTTGTTTCCGGCATCCGTGGCCAAAGATCTTACCAGACTTCAAGTGCTTGAGGTAATTAAGTGTTGGAAATTGGCAGAAATATTTAAAAAAGTTAGAGAAGGGGAAGGAACAACACAAGAGTCTGTGGAGTCTGTGTTTCCTTGTCTCACCACATTGACGCTGTACCAATTGCCAGACCTCAAATACTCTATCCACTGCTCCAAAAAAGAGGTAATTCTCACAACTTTGCCATTAAGGCCATTCAAGATTTAGTTTATATTTTATGCTTGTGGAGGGCAATCTATTCTTCTTTTATATTACTATATGATTTGTGAGTTTTTTTTCTTCTTATTCTCACATTTTCATCATCGTTATCGTAATCATGAAAAGATGTATTTCCAAAAGTTAACAGTTAAAACAAATTTGGATGTAAGGAAAATAAAATTCTAAATCTAATTTCTCTTGCAGGAGAGTATTTCAAATTTGAGTATGAGAGATATACAAGTGTTATGCCTTGGCTCATGGCCCATCGCAAACTCTTGCTTTGGCCTCTTAGATTCTCTGATTTTGAAGGGTTGTCAATTTTTATCAGATGAAATTCTACCATTCAATTTACTTCCTCTCTTGACTAATTTACAAACGTTGGAAGTTCAAAACTGTGATTATGTCCAAACCATCTTTGATGTCAAATGTACAACACAAGACATAATCTTCTTTCCTCTGAAGAAATTGACTTTATCCAAGTTGCCAAATCTAAAGAATGTTTGGAATGAAGAACCTCATGGAATTCTAAGAATGCACCATCTACAAGAAGTACATGTTAAGGAATGTGATGACCTTACAAGCTTGTTTCCGACATCAGTAGCCAAATATCTTGTGGTACTTGAAAATCTTATAGTAGAATACTGTGACGAATTGATGACTATTGTCTCAGAGGATAATATAGATCCAAGTCTAGAGGTTATGTTTCCCTGTATTTGTGTGAGATCATGGGAACTACATTCTTTGCCAAAGTTGAAGTATTTTTACTACTTCTTTCCCAAATCTGACAGTAGTACACGTCTGGAATCACATACCGAGGATCAACTCTGTACTAACAAGGTACGTACTATTGTTATACCACTTCCTCCTAGATCCACAATATGGGTGGTGACTGCAAATTAAATGTTGAGTTTCTTTAATTGTTTGTCATTGATCAATATGAATAGTACGAAATTCTGCAAAATTAAAATATGAAATATATTTATATATTGTTGTCAAGAACATATTGGAGAGGTATAGCATGTTAAAAAACTAGCCGTTGTCACAATTTATTTATTGATTGGGAAGTTTCTACAATTGAATAGTTAAGTTATTAAGTCGAAGTGAAATAGATAAAATTGAAAATTAAATTTGAAGAAAACTGCAGAAGTATATCTTTCTAAAGAAAAAGTTTGAAGACTATTCTTTTCGGTTATTACATTACATGTATAAGTTGTTTAAATATAGATACGGGATAATTTACTGAATTGTAATTAAATATTTGCATGATGATAGTGCTCATGCCAATGAATCAGCTACTCGTTTATGATTTTAGTCTTCTCATTATTATAGAGTTACAATATAATAGTACCCAATAATAGTATCCAATTATTTATGTAATTTTGTAAAAGGATCGGAACATCCTAAATGTCTTGATATCTTTTCCAAACTTACAAAAGTGAATTTGAAAACATAAGTGCTAACTAAATATGTCAGTCGGCTTGTTTTAAGACATATATATAGAACATTGAAGTTTGTAAACTTGATTGGAAAAAAGGAAGTAATTCCAAAAGGTAAATGCATGTAAACATTTTTCTGTAGCTCACCATGTAAGGCTGCGTTGTTGACATCGAATAACTTAAGGTAGTAGGAGAAGTTTTAGGCTATAGTAATTTTAGCAACAGGGAAAAATGTATCAAGGTACTAACCCTTCGATCTATTTGTAACCTTTGGTAATAGGTTGTGCTTTATACACTGTGTATTTCCATTAGTATTATACTTTATTTTATAGATCTAACGACACTCAATGGCATTTTTGTGAAGAGTGGTGAGCATGGAAGTTTGAGTTACTTGAACTAAATTTATTTAGTTTTCATGACTTTAAGCCAGTAATCACTCTTGACAGCCTCAACATAAGAAATGGGCTCGGTGTCAATAGATTTGGAATGCATAAAATGTTAATGAGTGTGAAAGATACAAAGATTGTTTTCAATGGGATAACCTGCATAAGGATTGGTGTAATGTGAGAAAATGGTTAAGGTATTTCAAATATAAAGGTGTTGACATTATCAACTGAAACAACAAAGAGTGGCAGAAACTATGTGGTGCAGGTGGGTGACTAGAGATTTCTAAATGGAGACTAGAGATTTCTAAATGGATTTAATCCATAATTAGGACTGGGCAAAATAAACCAAACTGCACTGCACTACCAAAAACTGCACTGAACTAAAAAACTGTTCGCATGAAATGCACTGAACTGAACTGAACTGTTATTCTTAAAAATAAACTGGACTGAACTGCACTGAACTGCACTGCACTATAATATAAACTAAATTGTTTTATGAACTACACTACGTCAGAACTGAACTGCACTAATTTTTAACTTAATTACACTGTTTTTGAACCGTTTTTGAACCGAATTGCACTAATTTTGAATAAACTTCACTATTTTTGAAATGAATTATATTATTTTTGAATTGGATTGTATTGATTTTGAATTGAATTGCACTATTTTTGAACTTAGTTACACTATTTTGAATCAAATTGCACTAATTACATATGATTGTACTACGCAATAATAATCTAAAGTTTATAATTTGAAAGTGCTTAGAAAACAATACTTAAAATATGTATCATACTTCAATACACCAATTAACATTTTTATAATTTTTTTATTTATATTAAAGTTTTCCGTAACTTAAAATGTAATTAAAATATTAAAATTAATATAATAAATATAAATATCAATATTAACTTATTTTTTATATTTCAAAATCTTATGTAATATTACTTTTTAGTTTTACAATGTTTATTATGTTGCGTCAAATTTTTTAAAAGGATTTATTTTACAAAATTCTCAAAATTAATATTTTTTTAAACATTTGTATTCATTAATATTTGTGTGAAAAATGTTCTAGAAATTTTATGAAGTTCTAAAATATATTTCGTGAAGCAATGAATCAATAACTTTTTATATTTTTAAGAATTTTTTAAAATAAATTCTCTTTAAAAAAGTTGATGCCACATAATAAATATTTTAAAACTAAAAAATAATATTACATAAGATTTTAAAATAAAAAATACGTTAGTACCAATATTTATATTTATTATACTAATTTCAATATTTAAGAATATAAATAAAAAATTATAAAAATGTTAGCTGTCACAAAATTTAATTTTTAAAAATAACTTCTGTAAAATCATAATATAAAAATAACATTACATAGTAAAATTTATTCAAAATAAAATAAGATCTTGAATTAATTTATAATTTTTTTAATAAATTAATTATAGAATTTTATATTTTTCTCAAAGAAAGAGTAAAGAAAAAAATTAAGACAAAATAAAATAAATATTTCAATATGAAAGAGAAAGAATAGAACGTAAGACACAAAATACATAAGTCCAATTCTTATCTTAATACCAATATTTTATTTGAGGTATTTTGCTCTTTCAATTTACTATAGTTCAATAGTTAACTTTGTTAACTTAACATAAGTTTAGTTTCTTAAAACTGAACTATTTTATAATACAGTTCAATTATTATTATGAATAGTTCAATATATTTTAGTTTAATATAGTACAATTAACTATAGTTTAGTATAGTTTAGTAAATTATGTCCAACCCTATCCATAACTGTGGGTTCGAGTCCTTGACATTTTTATTCTTTTAAATACTAAAATATCCTTGAATAATGTTTGAATATTTTTTATGTTTAATTTATTTGTTTGTAAAGTTATGTAGTTGACATTTAATTTTCAACTAGTATATTTATAATAATGTTTGGTGAAATATATGAGCACTTTGATTGTGCTACTAAACAAAAAATATATGGTCAATATTTTTATTGTACTACAATAAATATAGAAAATAAATTGGAAGAACAAAACATCTTTGAGTCAACCAACTAACCTACCAATTTGTGGTGGGTTGAGTCTGGTTACAAAATTTGTGATTTATTAAAGAGTGAGTCAGGTTGAAGTAACTCATTTTTAACTCAACCTATGATGAAGTCGTGTGAATTAGAATGACTCACTTTGACAACTTTGACAACCCTATTGGAGAATTAGATCAACTATGGGTGCATATGTGTTAAATAAACTATTACGAGGACATAAGGTGAATGGGAATTAGATATGTAGTACTAAATTAGTTATAATCCGTATATTATATTCTTGCATTAAAAAATTAAAATAATAATATTGTATTAAAGTTGATCCGACTCTAACTGAGTTCTGATTAAACCACAGGCCTAAAATTCACTAATTTAACGTCCTGTCTGATTGAATAAAGTTTAACAACATTAATTTATAAAATTAAAAGCATAAATATACATTCATGATATCAACAAAAAGATGATTTCAGAACAATTACAATGATTCTTAGGCAAACCATCATACTTTATGATATATCATGCCGTAATGGTACTCCAACCTCCATAAACAATCTTTTAGCATCACGTAGTTAATTTGACACAAATTATTACCTATTAGGAATCTTTCAGCACAAAATTTTATTTATGTCATTATACGAAAGAGATGGGTCTCTAATTGCCATAACTTGTTTTTGCTTGTGCTTTTTGTCAGTCATTTAAATGCTTGTCACTGTGGGAAAATGGAATAGAGATGATTTTGCGTGGAGAATTTCAGAGAAACCTCTTCCACAACTTAAAGTTTCTTATTATCCAGTCTCTGTCGGTTGTACTTCGACATGAAATTCTAGAACAAGTGCCCAATATAGAGAAGCTTGTGGTATGTTACGGTTCTTTGAAAGAGATGTTCTGCTGTGAAAGTCCTAATAATGTGAATTACAGTGATCTTCTATTAAAACTGAAAGAATTACGATTGGAGAACCTTGGAGAGTTGGTTTCTATTGGGTTAGAGAACTCTTGGACTGATACCTTTGTGAGAAACCTAGAAACCTTTACAGTCATTGGTTGCGAGAGTTTAAAAGGTTTGGTAACATGCAAAGTATCTTTCTCCAATCTGACATATTTGAAAGTAGAAAATTGCAAAAGTTTGTCACATTTGTTCTCATCCTCAACAGCCAAGAGTTTGGGTCAACTCAAAAAAATGAAGGTAAACTATTGTGAATCAATTGAAGAGATAGTGTACAGGGAGGAGGAGGGACCAAATGAGGATGAAATAATATTTTCGAAGCTCAGATTTTTGAATCTTAAATATTTAGAAAACCTTAGAAGGTTCTACAGAGGAAGTTTAAGTTTCCCATGCTTGGAGAAAATGTCAATAACAGATTGCGAGAAGATGGCAACTTTATGTCTAGGTACTCTAAAGGAAGGCAAGTTATCTCAAGTTAAACTTGGAGAATTCCCTGAAGCATTACAACCTGATCTCAATTCTACTATACAGAAGAAATATTTGAAAAAGGTATGTGTTTCACATTTTTAATTGAACATTGTCATGATTTTTGTCGTTACACTGTTGTTAGAACCTCAGTACGATGGTCATTCAATTTATGACGCTGCCTTCTAAATAACTCCCAAATCAGAGAAGCAGGATAAATTATTTTTATTTTTCTAAATAATCTAAAAAATTAAGTTAACCTCTCATTCATGTCTATATGACTCGGACATATTCATTTTAATTTTGAATAACAGTTTACTGCCTTCTCATAAAAATTATGAAAATTGTTTTCCCATAAAGTGCAACCGAGGTATATATATATATATATATATAT